>BNJS01001229.1_pt1 | contig 99642 bp, 132 predicted proteins | sample 8540461 | NCBI WGS metagenome assembly BNJS01 (sample SAMD00202454, study PRJDB9452) | human saliva metagenome | isolation source: human saliva | place: Japan | reverse complement strand
GTGATACAATTTAACTATGAGCATTAAGAATAATTTAACGAAAAACTGCTCGCAAAGTTTTGCCAAAAATCGGCGCTTGTTGGGCTGGAAAAAAATCTTATCGAAAAAAAGCCGTGCAAAAAAATAATCTCGGCACGTTACGGAAATCCTGCGCGCGACCTTCGCGTGATCGCTGTAACTGGCACAAACGGCAAAACAACCACCGTTAATTTTCTTAATGAAATCTTGAAAGAAGCAGGCTATCGGACTGCAATGTTTTCAACAGCAAACATCGAAATTGCAGGTGAACAAACCGTGAACGATACAAATTCCACCACGGCAACGGTTGCTCGGCTTCAAAAATTCTTTCGCGATGCAAAAAAAGCCGATGTTGAATTCGCACTAATCGAAGCAACTTCGCACGCGCTTGACCAATATAAATTCGAAGGTGTGCCGATCGAAATGGCGATTATGACAAACCTCACACAGGATCATCTTGATTACCACAAAACAATGGAAAATTACGCCGCAGCAAAAGCTAAACTTTTCGAAATGAATCCAAATCTCGTGGTTCTAAACGCTGATGATGAATGGTTTGATTATTTCAATAATTTTGCCACTGAAAGCCAAAAAATTACTTATGGCGAAGGAGAATCGGCTGATGTTAAAATTGAAAAATTCAAGCTCTATAAAAAGGGAAGTGAGGCTAACCTTCGAATTGACAACAACGTTGAGCTTGAAATTGCTACAAATCTGCCAGGAGAATTTAACATTTATAATATGACCGCGGCGGCAGCGGGTGCATATCTTTTAGGGATTTCACTCAAAGATATTCAAGAGGGAATCGCTAATCTTGAAGGTGTTTCGGGTCGTTTCGAATACGCAACTCCGGGATTGCCATTTGACACTATTGTTGATTATGCTCACACACCAGATGCGCTTGAAAAACTCCTCAAATCCGCAAAAGAAATTTCGAAAAATCGCACGATTTTGGTTTTTGGCGCTTGTGGCGACCGAGATCGCGAAAAAAACGCCCAATTATGGGGAAAAATCGCACAAGATTTGGCCGACCGAATTATTATCACTGATGAAGAAAATTATACCGAAGATGCCACACAAATTCGCGAAGAAATCATCTCTGGAATCTCGAAAAAGAACGACAAACTCCCAGCAAATATTCAAGAAATTCCAGATCGAAAAGAAGCAATTCGAAAAGCTTTACAAATTGCAGGCAAAGGTGATATTGTATTAATTACAGGTTTAGGGCATGAAGTTTACCGCGTAATTGATGGCGAAAAAACACCTTGGAACGACACTCAAATTGTGCGCGAAATCGCTCAGGAAATCTTTAAAAAATAACCCAAAAATCGCTCAAATCGAGCGATTTTAATTTAGAAAAAATAAAACCGTTCTTTTGAACGGCTTAAATTTAAATAGCTTGGTTGTCTAGTCGATCTACAAACGATCTAAAGTTAGTGTCTGAGGGTTTACTTCTTCGAATATACCAATTTGCGATTTCACCACTACGAAACGCAATTCGAGCCTCTTCAAGATTATCGTCATTTAATTCAAAAAAGAGATTATTCTTGCGAAAAACTCCAATAGGCTCATCAACAATAATCTCAAGAATTAATTCTCCAAAAATTAGAGCTATCATTAAGTATATAGGATTTTTCAGGTTCTTTAACTCTTTCGGTACAAAGAGTAGCAGCAATCCAGAAAAACAAATCAGTTTTACCAAACCTATTTAAAAGTGCTTTCGATTTCATTATATTCACCCCTTTTCGAAAAGTATTTTAATTTTAGCATAATATTGATTTTTTTGCAATTATAATATAAAATAGAAATAAACATAATTACTATAAAGTAAACGGGAGAATAAATGAAAGTAAAAAATACTAAGGTTTTAATGCCTGCAATTAGTGTGGCTGTTTTAGCTCTTGGTGGTGGATATTATGGATTGCAATTAGTAAACAATCAAAATAATCTTCCAAAAGCTTTAGCATACACCTCAGCAATCAACCCTGTTGACCCAAGTACCGCACCAGATGATTATGAGATTAAATTCACTGATGAGATTAAACATCGGATAAATGGTAATCTAGGTATAGGCAATAATGGCCGAAATATGGATAGTCCAATTACAGTTGGTCTTATAAAAAACCTAGATTGGCTTGAAATACTGAATCTTAAAGAAACTGAAAATCTTGAAGGGCTACAATATTTCACAAATCTACAAAGCCTCAATTTAGATGCTTCAGAAAAATTAAAAGATGTATCAGCAATAAAAGAATTGAAAAAATCAGAAGGCTACGAATTCGTGGATCTCAAATTAAAGATATATCTTTTGTAAAAAACTTTAAACAACTAGAACAGCTCTGGATTGATAGTATTTCTGTTACTGATTTTCTCACCTATAAAAAGACTTACCTAATGTTAAAATTGACAATATTAAATCAAGAGCAACAATTAAAGTTCCAAGAAACCAAAAAAATTTTTTTAAGAATCCTTTTCATTAATTTTTGATGGAACAATTATGCCGATTACAGACAGTGATAAATTTATCAATGTTGATATGAACGGAAATCCAAAAACAAGATGGTGGATATATTAAAATTATCAAAACAAGTCCAGTTAATGATACTGATTATCTTGAAATTATAAATAGAAAATACACCCTGCCAAATGGTAATGACTTTTTCCATAAAAGTGAAGGGTGGAATACTTCCTATATTAATATCAAAGAAGTTGACGCAAATAACGAAAAACCCTAATATTCACTTTCAATTTTAATGGCTCAAGCATTTCACTAAAAGAAAACACACCTTTGGTTTGGGGAAAAAAACCAAGACAGGATAATTCAACATTTAACGAAAAACACTATAACTTCATTAAAGAGAGACTACAGCCCTCAAGCTGGCGGTACTTTCTTTACGGCAACTAGCCAAACTTCAAATATAACATCTATCACATCTGATGCAGAAGAAGTTTTCAATAATAAAGAAAATCAAATTAATGGTGATTATTTAATTACTGTTACAGCGACAAATGATTTTGGAAATACAACAACCGCTAAGTTTAGGTTATTAGCACCTTTTGTTAACCGTGAACCAGTGAAGAAAGCTCTTGAGAATTTCGAAAGTCAACCAGACTATATCAAAAAAGCTATCCCAACTGAATTGGTGAATGAAGCAAATCGCACTAAAACTCAATCTTTTGATATAACTAATACTCAAGTTACGAATGCGGCTAACGCCCTAAATAACAAAATTACCGAAATTGTTCTTCAAGAGAATGAATATAAAGCTGATGTAGCCAATGCAATTCCTGAAATGAACAAAAATTTTGATAATTTAGAAGACTTTAAAGATATTTTTGCTGAAAATAGTAAAATTTTAGAGCAATCGGTTAAAGAGGCAAATCTTAAAGAACTTAATAAACTAGCTGAGCGTTATGCTAAAAAAATGCTCAAAAAAATTTGAAGATATTGTAGATAAAATTATAAATCTTCAAAAATATTGATAAATACTCAAAAGAAACGCTAAAGAAACTTCAAGAAGTTATGCAAGCAGCAGAGCATGCAAATGTTTCAACTCAATTAAAAACTGCTGAAGCATTAGCAAAATCAACAGAAAATCTTGCTTCTGAAGCTGAAATTATTGATTTAACTAATGCTCTCGAAAATGCATTAAATGGATTACGAGCTAATAAAACAGCCTTGAATTCACAAATCAAGAACTTTGAAAATGCACCAAAATATCTAAAAAGATGAAGTTAAAGCTGAATCTCAAAAAAAGCTATTGAAGTTCAAAAAAAGCTGACAACCCAACTATTAAAGAAGTTCAAAAAAAGCTACTGAAGATTTAAAAAAATGCAATCGAAAAAGGCTAAAAAAAGCTGAAGAAAAATCGTCAAAAAGAAGCAAGCTTAAAAAAATTGACGAAGCTCAAAATATTCTTGCGGAAAATAAATCTAAACCAGATGAATTGCCAGTTATTGATATTGAGAGAATTGAAGAGTTAATTTCGAAAGTAAAAGATGAAGCTAAGAATAAAGAATTAACCGAAAAACTTCAAGATATTAAAGACAAGATAAAAGCAAAAGAAGCAAAGATTGAATTAGATAAACTTGAAGCCGCTCGTAAAAAACGTGATGCTGAAATTGCAAAACAACGTTTAAATTCACCAGAAACCGGATTCTTGCGAGAACAAAATCAAGAAAATAAAGCAACCGTGCCAATTTTGATTGGTTTAGTATCATTGATCGTTTCTCCAGTCGTAGTGCTGTTTGCTAAAAGACGCAACCGCAAAATGCGCAAATTTTAAGAAAATCAGCGAAAGCTAATTTTCAAAATAAAATAAGCCTTTCAGAGAGGCTTATTTTATGTTTAAAGAGATTGTGAAAGTTTAGCAATTTTATGAAGGTTTTAAAAAAACTGCGAAAGTTGGAAAATCGCAGTTTTTTTTGCCAGAATTATTTTGATTTGAAGTAATCGATTTCTTTGATCACATCGAGAAGAGCATTTGCGCGCTTGGTTTCATCTTCAATGTTTCGCGCAGCGTTGTATGCTGGCTCAATCAAAGTGTTGTCGTCGCTCGAACGAAGGAACAAAAGATAAATATCGAACTTTTCTTCATTCGAAACAGTTAGTTTTTCAACCAATGGTCGCAAATCTTGAAGCGCGCGACCTTTGATTGCATCTAAATCCAAACCACCAAAACTTGGCATTGCTGGCGCTGACTGTTCAACTTTAACTGGCTGAACTTCTTCTGAAGCTTCTGACTCCTCTGGAGCTTCTGGGATTTCTGGTGCTTCAAATTGAAGTCCGTCATCGGCTGCATCACCATTTACACCAGAAAGAATCTTAGCGAGCTCTGGGTCGTCGCTAACTGGCATTTTGCTAATTTGATTAGTATCAATATCCATAACCCACCTTATTTGTTAATTAACTTTACTTTTTATTAACAATATTGTATCATAGAATTAAAGCATAATCAAGATTATTTTTTCGAAAGGGTGGAAATGTTAGATAATTTTAATTTATTGGTTCAGCGCGATCCACAAAATGCGCTTTTGGTTGCCAGCGAACAGTGGAAGCAGGCACTTTTTCAAGCTGAAGTTCTTTTTGCCAGAGCACGATGGGCGCGAGATTAAAAAAACATCGTGATTACCGGAATGGGAGGATCGGCGCTGGCTGGATTAATCGTAAAAAAATGGCTCGAAAATGAGATTTCTTTACCGATTGAGGTTGTTCGAAATTACAATTTACCAAAAAGTGTTTCAAAAAATACTTTAGTAATTGCGAGTTCGTATTCAGGCAACACCGAGGAATCAATTTCAACACTAAATCAAGCGATTGAGATCGGTGCGCAAATTGCAACAGTTTCTTCGCATGGAAAAATGGAAGAAATTGCCCGTAAAAATCAAATAGCACATGTTAAATTACCAGCTGGGCTTCAACCACGAATGGCAGTGATTTATAATTTTCGCGCTTTAACGAAAATTTTGGTGAATTTTGGAATTATTTCAAATGAAAAGCACGAAGAAATCGAACATTATGCCGATTTTTTTGCGAAAAAGAAAGCGAATCTTGGGTTGCGAGCGTTTCGAACGACCGAAATTATGCCAAACAGCTTGCATTATATTCAGCGGGGCGAAGTGCAGTATTTTTGAGTTCGAGTGAATTTTCGCCTCTGGCTTATAAATGGAAAATTTCTTGGAACGAAAACGCCAAAAACGTCAGCTTTTTCAACGAATATCCAGAATTCAATCATAACGAATTCATCGGTTGGAGTTCGCATCCAATTGAAAAACTTTTTGCGATTTTCAATTTGCGAAGCAATTTAGACCATCCACGCGTTCAAAAACGTTTCGAAATATCAGATAGACTTTTTGAGCGGAAAACGCCCAGCAGCACGAAACATTGAGCTAAAAGGTTCAACTTATCTCGAGCAAGTGCTTTGGGGTTCAATTTTGGCGGATTTTGTGAGTATTTATCTTGCGATTTTTGAATAATATCAATCCGACACCGGTGGAATTGATTGAAAAAGCTTAAAAGTTGAATTAGTAAAATAACATTTTTTTAAAAAAACCGCCATCAAGTTTCAAAAAAGGCGGTTTTTATTTTTCAAAAATAAAAAAGCCAGCTTTTGCTGACTTAGAGAGGTTATTCTTCCGGATCTGTCAAATTTAAAGTTTTATATATCATAATAAGCTTGAGTATTATATAGCTAGATTGTATAATAATGGTTATCGGAATTATTAAAGTCATATCAAAAGACGCCCAATAACAAAGACAATTATCATAATAATCAACCAATCTATAGAACCTTTCGGATAATCTTCAGGGTTATCTATAGCATTCTTAAAAAAATTTATCTCTGTTAACCATATATATAAATCTTGGAAGAAAACATAATATACCCGTTAATATATTATACCCAAAAAAAGTAAAAGTTGTATTATAAAGATAGTTATCTTCTGAAATTCCTGATTTAAAAAAATTAACAGTAATACCGCAGCAATTAGTGAAAACGCATAGACAAAAAAATAAGCTGAAAAAAATTGTCTTTTTCATATCTTAACCTCATTTCTAAAAAGAACTATTTATAAAAAAATATCTTTTCAATTTTAACAGATACTAAAGCTAAAGTCAATAAATACGAAAAAAGCCCGCGAATACGAGCTACTTTCGTGGCGGAGAAGGGGGGATTCGAACCCCCGATACGGTTGCCCGCATACACGATTTCGAGTCGTGCGCCTTCAACCACTCGGCCACCTCTCCAGTATCCCCATTATATCATAGTCATAGATTGAAATAAAGACTATTTTCCGGAATAATAGATCTGACCAGCCTGTAATTCACCCAAAAGTTGATTAACGGTTACAAAACGAAATCCACGAGATGTTAGGTTTCGTAAAATACATGGAACTGCTTCAACCGAAGTTGGGTGAATATCGTGCAATAATATAATTGAGCCAGAACGAACATTTGAAACCGCACGATTACAAACTACTGCTGAATTTCTATCTGCCCAATCGCGAGTATCAACAGACCATAAAATCGAACTCATTCCAAGATTCGAAACAACTCTTTGTACGGCTGCATTAGTTACACCATATGGAGGCCTGAGTGTGTTAGGTTTTACACCTGTAATACCTTGTAAAATATTATTAGTTGAAGATATTTCATTTTGAACTTGTGCAGGGGATAAGCCTGGTAGAGAAGGATGAGACCAGGTATGATTCCCAATCTGGTGACCACTTTCAAAAACTCGTTTTACAATAGAAGAATATCTCTGAGCACTTGGGCCAATCATAAAGAAGGTTGCTTTTTGCATTATAATTTCGTAAATACCCCAAAAACTCGATCAGTATAAATTCCTGGGCCGTCATCAAAAGTGATAGCAATACAATTTCGGACAATTACCCGAAACAACTGGCGCTCTCGAGATAACCGGTGCAGGTTTTGGTGGCTCCGGAACATTAAAAGTTTTTCGTGCAAAAGTTATTTTGTATAAATTCGTAAATTTCACTAATTTTTTTAGTTGAATTTGGATATCACCATAGCTAGAAGGTAAGATATCCGATCGAGAAAATGGAAAAATCAATAGTTTGCTTATCTAAAAATAATGAAAATTCTCAAGATTATCAAAAGTTAATTCATCCAAAAATATCTTTTGAATATTCTAATTTTTTTACTCTTTAAAAAAATTCGAAAAAAACTTTATTTTTTTAAAAAAATTTCTAAAACTTTTTGGCTTAAATTTATCTTTATCTGTTAAGAAACTACTTAATTTTTATAATATCGCCGTTATTTTTTTATTAAAAGTCCAAAAAAAGATTTTCATCAACTAAATTTGCTCCATGAGTGTCCTGTTTGACCGAAAGAACTAGCGAAATAAGATTATTTTGATTGTAATAAACTTGATAACTCATTTTTTTCAGTCGCCGGCTTATCGAAAACCAGTTTTTTTAGCATCCGCGCTAAAAAGTATCATCAATTTCTTTAACTTTTTTTATTGATAAAATCATTAATTTTTCGAGTTTTTTTTGTTACTGGAATCTCCAAAAAGCTTCTTCTTTTTTTAGTTTTTTTCTTTCAATGAAATTTTGAAGCTATTCCTTCATATTTCGAATCTTTAAAATAATATTTCGAAAACTTCTTGAGAATTTTTCAGTCTGAGGAATAGCTTTTTGCTGATTATTTTTGTTAATTATATAAAGAACACCACAAGAAATAACTATAATAATCAAAACCATTAACACCGCAAAAAAATCATTTTTTTCGATTTCGTTGATTATTTTTAATTAATTTTTGATTTTTTTCTTGCTTTTTTTCCTTTAATCATAAATTTTATTATACTACTAAAATAGAAAAAACACCAGATTCCTCTGATGCTTTTTCTATGGTACACCTGGCAAGATTCGAACTTACGACCTTTGGCTCCGCAAGCCAACGCTCTATCCAGCTGAGCTACAGGTGCATATGCTACTTTTCAGTAGCTAACTTTTGAAGTTCCTCCACATTAAGTGGACATTCTTAATTTTAGCACATTTTTTTAAAAAAAACAAGATTAGAGCTTAATTTTGTGAATAATTCGATCAATCAAGTCGAATTTAACTTCTTCCATTGGCAATCGTGCACCAATAATATCAGTAATTTTCTCGCCGTCCTCTTTCGAAAAATAGATAATTGTGCTTGGTGAAAATCGTTTTTTAGGTAATAATACTATTGAATAAACACCTAGGTCTTTCCGAACACCAAAAGCACGAAATTCACCATATGAATGAAAAGTTTCTCCCATGTAAACACCATGTGTTGAAAGACTGTAAGAGATAATTTGTGCGTGATCAGCTTTTCGAAGAGTGACAACTCCAACCGCCGAAACTATAATTAATGCAAGGAAGCTCCACGCTTGAACAATTACCGCAAAAGCACAAAAAGCCAAAACGATAACCGCAAAGCCGATATACCAAACCTTACCTTTATCGCCGATTATCAAGTCTTGTGCTTGCCAATTCACAATTTCTTGCTCCTCAGTGATTTTTTCAGCCGAAGTCTCGTTGTCTTCAACCTTTCGAACCTGCGTATATTCTTCTAACTCAAAAGGCTGAACTTCTTTAAAATCGTCTGAATCTTGAAAATTCTGAATAGGTGTTTCAGCGATATAACTTCCAGTTGGTGGAGTTTGAAACTGTGATTCGGGCAAGCCAGTCACTCGCGGAACACCACCTTGATTTTCATTATCGAAATTCATAACATTCTAATTATATCATAAGCTCTTTAAAAATTCAAAAATATTTTCAAAAGCACCGAAAAAGACAAAATCCCACCTTTTAAGTGAGATTCTCTCTTCTGGCGGAGAAGGAGGGATTCGAACCCTCGATACGTTTTACCGCATGCCGGTTTTCAAGACCGGTGCCTTCAACCACTCGGCCACCTCTCCGCAGTCCAGAATATTACCATTTTATCATATCAATTCAAAAATATCAAGCTTATTTTATTGTTGAAGTAAATAAAATGCCCAAATTTCACCAGCACCATTTTTTTAGAAGGATTTCTGCAATTGAATTTAAAGTTGCACCAGTCGTTCGAATATCATCCAAAATCACATAAATTTTATCTTTTGAAAGCTTTTCGCCGATGAATTGATATGATTTTTTAGCTTGAATTTGCCTAGTTTTAAAATTAGTACCTCGCTGAGTCGTTTTTGAAACTTTTGCAATAATTTCTGAACTTTCAACTTTTTTTAAAAATTTTTAGAAAGTTGTTTCGCTAAAATTTGCGTATGGTCAAAACCGCGCTCACGAATATGTGCTGAAAGTGTAGGGACGGGAACCAAAACAATTCTGTCGTGATTTTGGTTAAACTCCTCATTCGAATTCAAAAAATCCGCAAAAAGATACGACAAATAGCGTGTATTCTGACGCTTACTTTGAAGCTTAAATTCATCGACGATTTTTCGCAATTCTCCTGAACGTTGTGAAAGATAGAATTCCTTCGAAATCATCGCATTTGGTCGTAAAAGAAAATTACCAAAATCACAACGAGTTTTTTTAGGCAATTTTTACAGATTGAATCACCTAATTTTTGGCAAAAATAACACTCATCTGGCGCCAAAGAATCTAAAAATTATCTCGGATATGCTTTTCTTCATAAAAAAATCATTTTACCTCTTGATTATACAACAAAAGTGCGGTATAATAAAGTAAATTAAGCCTGAATTATGAAATTAATGTGGAGGAGAAATGGCTAGAAGACAAAATGACGACAGCTTTTTGAACGAAGAATTGGAAGCTGCTTTCAACTTTGGGGACGACTTAATGGATGTTTCAAACAATGAAACTTTCGACGATCCTGAACAAAAACGAAATTCAAGAAGAAGAAAAATGAGCTTCCAGGGCAATTAGCTGTTGATGTTTACGAAACAGAAGACAAACTTTTTGTAAAAGCGCGAACTGCGGGTGTAAATAAAAATGATTTGGATGTTTCACTTTCAGACGGAACATTAACAATCAGTGGAAGCCTAAACCCTGGCGACCAAGAGGGAATTGTCGCTCATCATGCACAAGAATGCTACTGGGGAGAATTCAGCCGAACTCTAACATTGCCAGTTCCAATTAAAGAAGATGAAGTTGAAGCAATGTTGAAAGACGGAATCCTTACAATTAGCTTTTACAAAAAAATTAAAGCACAAGCAACAAGAATCAAAGTTCTATAATTATCGAAAAATCTCGAGGAATAAAACCTTCGAGATTTTTTTATTTTATTTCGAAAAATAATTTTCTAAAAATTTTATAACAATAAAAAAAGACCTTCATAAGGGAAGATCTTTTTTATTAGACTTTTATTAGCCTTTGTTTGTGATAGAAGTAATAACAAAGTTCACAATTGCGTAAGCAAGGATTGCAATCACGAGACCGATAATTGCGTACATAATTGTATTTTTTGCATTCTGAACTGCACCAGCATCACCACTTGATAGAACGTATCGAATACCACCATAGATAAGCATAATAACACTAAGGATACCGATTACGAAAAGCATAATATTGATAGCCGTTGTAAAGATTGGTGAATCTCCATCGAACAAGCTTGTTGGACCACCATTTTCTTCTTGAACACCTTTAGCACAAGTATCAGCAGATTTTAAGCCACCTGTAACTTTACAATCCGCAGCATATGCTGGAAGTGTAAAAGCAGTTGTGCCAACTGCGAATACTGTTGCAGCTACTAATAGAGCTATTTTCGCAAAATTTTTCATTTTAAACTATTTTCCTTTCTTAAAAAAAGTTTATTTATATTTAAATTATATCAAATTATAATTATTTTTTTCAAGTGTTTAATCTAATTATTATTCTTCTTGTTATTTGAAGATGAGTTACCGTTCGATTTATTAGAACTATTGGAATTTTTCGAGTTAGTCGATTTATTTGAAGATGAGTTACTGTTCGATTTATTAGAACTATTGGAATTTTTCGAAGATGAATTACTATTTGAACTGTTGGAACTATTAGAACTATTAGAACTGTTGGAACTATCAGAAGTATCAGAAGTATCAGAATCATCAGAACTATTTGAGCTATTCGAAGATGATCCACTATTTCCACTAACAGTATTAATAACGAAATTCACAATTGTATAGGCAAGAATTGCCACAATTAGACCAATAACAGCATACATAATTGTATTTTTTGCGCTTGTTAGTGCAGCACTATTTCCAGCTGAAAGCACATAACGAATTCCACCCCAGATAATCATAATAACCGCCATAACACCAACGATAAAAAACATGATATTTACAACATCTTTTGCGATATCACCAGCTGAACGTGAATCTTGTTGACCTGTCGAATCCGCACCTTGTTTAATTAGATCAGCTGCACTATCAGCATAAACTTTATTTTCATAAATTCCAGCAGCTGTAATAAATGAACCAACTATCGCAATAATCAATCCAAAAGTTATTAAAATTTTCTTCATTTTTTCTCCTTTATATTATATGTATTAATTAAGATCATTATCTATCATTTTAATTATTATCTAAGTTATTTGAACTGCTAGATTTTCTCCCTGAACTATTTTCACCATTCTTTTTTCCACCCTGAGATTTAATAGTGTTTGAACCACTTGAACTGCCTGATTTTGTTGAAGGCTTAGAAGTTTCATCAGAAGAATTTAATTCTTCTGAGTTGCTAGATTCGTTAGAAGAACTTGAGTTTTTAGATGATGAACCACCATTAACTCCTTTTCCGCTTGAAGCGCCAACAACGAAATTCACAATTGCATATGCAAGAATTGCTACCACAAGACCAATGGCTGCATAAATTATCATTGTTTTAGCTTGCGCAACCTTACTTGGGTTTCCAGCTGCGGTAATGAATGTGATTCCGGCGTAAATTATCACAATAACCGCCAAAATTCCAATAATCCAGAAGAGAATTGAAATTATATTTTTCACAACATCTTCTGCTTTAGTTTTACTTCCAGCACAGACGGCCGTTCCTTGAGTTTTTACGTGCTTACACGCATCGAATGTTTTCGAACCTCCACTTCCGCTAGAATCTTCTTCTGCAAAAGCATTTAGTGGAGCAAATAGTGCTAAAATTATACTACTTATTAAAATAAACTTTTTCATTATACTGATCCCGTTAAAATTCCACCAATGATTAAATTTACAATTAACGCCGCCGAAAGAATAATTATAATTCCAACACAAGCATAGATTAAAGCAGATTTCGCTTTCGAAAGCGTCCCCGGATTACCGGCTGCTGTAATGAAGGTTAATCCTGAGATAATGATTACAATTACACAGATCATTCCCGCCCAGATAAATGCCGTATTGAAAGCGTTCTGCATCGAGTCGTTACTCGCTTTATCTTTATTCGAAGTATCAACACCTTTTAAAACTTTCGTTTTATCGAAGCCCTCACTACCATTAGCTATAAATCTATATTTTTCCATCTAACCAAAAATTCCTAAAATTAAGTTCACTATTACAGAAGCCAGAACAGCAATCACTAAACCAATAATCGCATTTGTAAGTGATTTTTTGGCACTTGCGATTTTTCCAGGATCACCAGTTGCCAGCATATACTGAAATCCAGCATAAATTATATAACCAATCGCTGCCAAACCAACAATTCGAAAGGCCGCATCAATCAAGTTCGCAACAACCGTCCAAACAAATTCTTCAACTTTGAGTCCGCCATTTGGATTGATATCTTTAATTTTACATCCATTTCCACTAGATTCAACCAAACCTCGATACCAAGCGGGAAGGCCGAAAAAAATGTTTCATCTCCAGTACAGCTAGCAGCATAAGCATTATTTTGCGGAAGGCTAAAAGACTGAAAGCATCACAATAAAAATTGCTAAAAATATTTTCTTCATTAAAGAACTCCTCCTGGAATAATCCATTCCAAAAATGCCCACATTAAAATATAGGCGACAATCCCAATCACTGTGTTCATAATCATTGTTTTCGCTTTTGAAACCTGTCCAGCATTATCTTTTGCGGTAATATAAAGAATTCCAGCAAAAACGATCGAACCGACTGCTGCAATTCCAACACCAGTAGTTACTACAACTAAAATCATATTTAAGATATCTTCAATTTTCCAGCCTGAGGGGAGAATTGCAGTCTTTGCTTCAGCAGTAGGAGCATTTTTACTATTTGAATCACTACCAGAATTATTATTTGAGTCTGATTTCGATTTTAAATCACTTGGATCTACAGAATTACCATTGCCATCTTGAATTACTGCTTTAGCAAAAGTATAGTTCAAAGAAAAGATGCTCTGAAAAAGCTGCAAAAAAAGCTCGTCAAAAATTAATCCAACTATTATTATATTTTTTTATTTTGTTTACCATAATAATTATACTTTTAAACCATTTTTAGGTAAAAAGCAAGTGTTTTATTTTAAAAATCAACTTTTAAGGTTGACAAAAGGGTTAAATTATGATAAAATCAGGTCATATGCAAACTTTGACGAGGTTCAAAAAAGCAAAAACTCAAGATTTTCGAAATGGATTTTTTTGTCGCGATTTTTTTACAGTAGTCGCAATCTTGGGATTTTTTTAATTCTAATTTCGCACATGCTCTTGACGGCGCACAATGGACAAATGCTTCAAAAGATGGTATAACATTGGGTGGAAAAACTTATACAAAAGTTTCAGATACCTCTAGGTATCCAGAATCAATTCGTTCGAAAAAACTTTATGCCGAAAATTCACCAGCTAGCGCAGGAAATAATAAAACATCCGTTATTGCGCTCGACAACGAAAATGATGTTTCAAGCGGAAAGATTTATTCTTTTGATGTAAGTGCACTTGGAAACATATCACAAACTGGCAACACACAAGATGTTAAAGTTGATGGTGTTTCAAAAGATGAAGATAAATCGCTTTGTAGCGTTGAAGGTGGTGGTGGTTGGATGGTTTGTATGGTTGCTAACACGATTTCAAAATGGATGGACGGAATTTATAACTGGGTTCAAGAATTTTTGCGAGTTCAACCACTTTATACATCACACAAATCTGGGCTTTTCCAGGTTTGGGATTATATGCGAAATATCGCAAATATTTTCTTTGTGATTGGTTTCATTTTTTTGTGATCTATTCACAGATTACAGGTTTTGGAGTCAGCAATTATGGTGTGAAAAAAATTCTGCCAAAATTAATTGTGGCGGCGATTTTAATTAATGTTTCTTATTATATTTGCGCGATTTTGGTCGATATTTCGAATATTCTCGGTGCACAAACACAAAATCTTTTAGTTGGAATTCGAAACAATATCTTTAATAACGGTAGCGAAAATTCAATTCAGACTGCAAATTTAGATTGGTCAGGAATTACAGCGGCGGTTTTGAGCGGAACCGCGTAGTTTCTTATGGTGTATATTCTTTCGCGGTTGCAACAGCAGGAAGCAGCGGTGCGGCAACATTAATGATTTTAGGAGCTTTGATTGCAGTAATATACTCAGCCGTTGTTGCTTTAATAATTTTAGCTGCACGACAAGCGATAATTATTGTTTTAGTTTTCTTAGCACCACTCGCTTTTGCTGCCAATATTCTGCCAAATACTGAGAAATGGTTCGAAAAATGGAAAGATCTATTTACAACAATGCTCGTAATGTATCCGTTGATTTCACTACTTTTTGGTGGCTCACAACTAATTGGTACAACAATTATTGCCAGCGCGAATGGAAGTTTCTTAATCTTCCTTTTAGGTGCAGTCGTTCAAGTTGTGCCACTCGCTATCACACCTAACAATTATGCGTGTCAGCGGAAGTTTGCTTGGTAAAGTTCGCTGGAATCATCAATAATCCAAACAAAGGGCCAGTTGATGGTTTGAAGAGATTTATTGGTGAAAGTCAAGAAATTCAACGAAACAAAAAGATTTCAACAGATCCAAACGGTATGTTTGTTAGATTAAATCAAACTCGATATAATCGCTCTCGAAGAGTTAATTCATCTCGATCAATTGCTGAAAAATACCAAAAAGAGAGATTTGATAATTTCGAAGCAGAACAACTAGCTGAACTTGCAAATGAACCAAAACAAGGTTCGAAGCGTTTTCTCGAATAATTATTATGATGCACGTCGAAAACATGCGCTTAGTTCGAACACATTATATCAAGAAATGCTTGCAACCGAAGCTCTAAATCGCGCAACAGCAAATTCGAACGCTGGAATTTCGCAACTTAAAGCCGAATTATTTAACGCAACTCTTCAAAAGGGAATTGATGGAAATGTATCTGGTATTGTTAAACTCGATGACGACAGCTTAAAGAAACTTCAAGGAAAATTTGGCCAACAAGCACTCCAATTTGTTGAAAACTCTAACCAAGCTAATGCTCTTAAACTGGCTGAAAAGAACAATAATCTTTCACTCAATAATGCAATGGCAAATAATATACGCTATAATAACGATCTACTCAATACGGCATCTGGCGTACGTGGTGAAGCCGGAAAAGTCTCAGCACTTGCAAGCTCTTTGGTAGCAGCTTCAAAAGAAAACAAAGAAGAAGTCGAATCACTTACAAACCTTACAAAATCACTTAATTTTTCAGGTAGTGACTATAGTGAAAATCTTTTTCGAAAAATATGGGTGAAAAAATCCAAAAAGATGGAATTGATTTCGAAATTACCAAAAACTTGCGAGCTGCAACAGCTGAGAAATTTATGGGAACAACTGATTTGAAAAGTGCTATCGACTCACTTGGTAAAACTGAAATTGGCGGAGAATTAAACGCTAACCGTAATGACTTGGTTGAAGCTTTCAAGAAAACCAAAAAAGACGACCTTCAATTTATCGGTGGTGCAGCACTTGAAAATATTGCTGTGAATGGTATGAATTCGAAAGAAGTTTACAATGCTATTCATGATAATTATGCCAAAAATGTCTCGGATGATAAAATTATTAAAGCCTCAAATGATGCAATGAAAATTATTTGGGATAAATCAGCAATTTCAAGCATGTCGAATGAAACAATGAAATCTACACTTGAAAGTGTTAAAGCAATTAATGAAAACCCTTCAGAATACGGAAAACTCAACGCTGTACAGGGTGCTGAAATTCGCAAGATGCTTAAAGAAATTGAACAAAATAATAAAGGTCTTTACGATAAAGTTTTTGGGTGGAAATTGGAAGCCTGAAAAATATTAAAAAAATAAGAAATAGGCAGAATATAAAAAAATTTTTGCCTATTTTAATTTTTTTAAGCTTTATTTTTTTCAAAAAAATATGTTAAAATTAATACTATTGAAATAAGGAGAAGTGGGCAAATTAAAGAATGAGCGTTTATAAAGTTCCTCAGGACGTTGAGGCTGATGACAAATTGCTTGGGCCGTTTAATTTTCGGCAATTCATTTACCTGATTATTGTTGCAGGCTGTATTGCGCTGGATATTTTTCTTTGGGGAATTTTCCCAGGGTTAATTATTTTACCACTTCCTGTAATTATATTTTTTGGTGCGTTAGCTTTACCACTTCGAAAAGATCAGCCGATGGAAACTTATCTCGCAGCTATTGTTTCATTCTATCTTAAACCCCATAAACGACTTTGGCAGCCCGATGGAATTGAACATTTAATTCAAATTTCAGCGCCAATTAATAAGGAAGATAGTTTAATTAAGGATATTTCACAAATGGAAGCCTCGCGCAGGCTTAGTTATTTGGCAGATATTGTTGATACCGAAGGTTGGGCAATCAAGCACTCTGTAGCACCAACTCAAACTGCCGTTCGTGAAGAATATTCAAACGAAGCACGCGCAGCAGAAGATATGTTTGATAATTCACGGATTTCTTCAAATGTTGATAATTTACTTTCTCAGCACGATAATCGCCGAAGACAGCAAATTATGCAAAATCTCGATATAGCACGCAACTTAGCTCAATTTACGAATGAAAATTCCGAGAATATTCAAGACCAGACTTATTATTTTGACCCTAAAAACCGATACGAAGGTTCGGACAATATTAAATTTGAAGATATTTCGGCTACAGCTCAAAATCCAGCAACTCAACCAAGTGAATTTTCACAAACTCAAACTTCACAATCTCAAATAACTTTTGAACAAAACCAAAATATACCACAACAATTTGGGGCAATTTCAAATTTTGAAATTTCTCAATCTCAACCACAGGACACTTTACAGAATCCGCAATTACAAAATCAAACTTTCAGTCAAAATCCTGATAATATTCAATTACATTACAACCCTTATCCATATTCGATAAATCAAACAGTAATTTCGCCAAATTGGCAACAAAATCAGATGCAGAATTTACTCAACCATCACCACAACCGCTTTCGAATTTTACATCTCCACCACAACCGCAAGTTGTTATGCAGCCACAAAGTCCAACAAAATACTTTCAAAAATCCACAAGATTTAACCCAAAATCTGGAAGATATTAATGAAAGTATTGACCGAATCCATAAGATTAATGAAAAGGTCGAGCGAGAAAAACGAGATCCTAAAGTGCGAGTTTCAACAAATCCAGAAAATAATCCCTTTATTAATAAAAAGCATATCACAGAGCAGAATTCTGTTCGTGAAATCAGCGCTGAGATGAAAAGATTAGTTTCGGAAGGAAAAGATCTTTCAGTCGAAACGCTTGCGCGACAAGCAAATAAAATAGCAGATAAAGAACGACAAGCCCAAGCAAATTCAAGCGAGGTCGACCTGGGCGAAAACGAAGTAGTAATTTCATTGAGGTAATATGAGTAATAATAAAATTAATCCAAATCAGCAAAATCCAAATTTAAACCAAAATCAGACTAATTCAACCGCACCTTCAAATCCAGCTTCGACACAAAATTCACTCGAAATTGCTGAAATTCGTGAAGGAATGGTAATTATGCGCGATGGAAGTTTTCGAGCAGTAGTCGCTTGCAAATCAATTAACTTCGATCTTATGAGTGCTCGTGAAAGGGAGGGTGTAGAATATTCTTATCAAAGTTTTTTAAATGCTCTTACTTTTCCAATTCAAATTTTAGTACGCTCACAACGTGTTGATATTGAGCCATATCTAAGTAAATTGGCGGATATTCAAGTTGCACAAGATAATATGCTTCTTGGTGATTTAATGGAAGATTATATTAACTTTATCGACAGCCTCAGCCGAAGCGCAAATATTATGGATAAGTCATTCTTCATCGTGATTCCATATTATCCAACTGGTGACTTAAATAACTTAAAGGGTTCAGCAAAAGGATTTTTTGGAAAATTATTCGCAAAACAAAGTGCGCAGATTTCGAAAATTGACCGCACAACTTGGGATTCAGCTCACGAAGAAATTAAAAAACGTGTCGATTCAATCACTGGTGGACTTTACCAAATGGGAATTAAATCGGTTCAGCTCAACACAAAAGAACTCGGAAATCTTTATTATAATGTTTATAACCCCGACACAGCAGTTTATGAACCTTTGGGAGATTTTCGCGATACAGCAAGCTTATTTGTTCGAAAAGGTGAGGGCGAAAAACCAGAACAAGGAGGATTTTAATTATGGTTAAGAAAAAAGATGCCGTTGATATTGCAGCTCAACAACGCGCACAAGAGCAAGCAGAAGTTGAGCAAGCATTTTTAACCGGTATTAACACTTTGCGTGACCTTATTGCACCATCAAGCCTTGAATTTCATTCGAGCTATTTTCGACTTGGCACAAAATATGGTCAGACGATTTATGTTTATGGCTATCCTCGCCAGCTTTATACAGGTTGGGCTTCTCCAATTTCTGAAACGCCGACGAAGTTTTAGGATGTTTCAATGTTTATTTATCCGGTCGAAACCGAAATCGTGATGAAAAACCTTCGCCGAAAAGTAACTCAGCTAGAAGCCGACCTCGCAATTAACAATGAAAAAGGTAAAACCCGAGATCCAGCACTTGAAGCCGCACTTAGCGATGCCGAAGAACTCCGTGACCAATTACAACTTGGTGCCGAAAAATTCTTCCGCTTTGGATTATACCTAACACTTTATGCAGACAGTCTTGATGAGTTGAATTTTGTTAGAAGTAAAGTTGAAACTATGCTTGGTCAGCAAATGTTGTTTTCAAAAGTAGCATCAAGCCAACAGGAACAGGGATTAAAATCAGCTGTTCCGCAACTTTCCGACCAGCTTCAAATTCGTCGAAACATGAATACTGGTGCGATATCAACATCATTCCCATTCACATCCGCCGACTTAACTCAGGAAAACGGTGTTCTTTATGGTGTAAATATGCATAATAACGGATTGGTGATTTTTGACAGATATACACTCGAAAACGCCAATATGGTTGTTTTTGCAAAATCTGGTGCTGGTAAATCTTTCACCGTAAAGCTTGAGGCACTTCGAACAATGATGATGGGAGCTGAGGTTCTAATTATCGACCCTGAAAACGAGTATCAAAAATTAAGCGACGCAGTTGGTGGAAGCTATATTCGCCTAAGTTTGAATTCGGACGTTCGAATTAATCCTTTCGATCTACCACGCGTTATTGATGCCGAGGAAGCGGATAATGCGCTTCGTGCAAATATCGTGACGCTTCACGGTTTATTTCGCTTAATGCTTGGAGGAACTTCAGCAGGGCAATCAATTGGACTTTCGCCAAACGAAGAAGCTGACCTCGACCAAGCAATTATCGATACTTATGCACGTGCCGGAATTACTTCGACCCGCTTACACATAATTCAACACCACCGACAATTCACAACCTTTACGACACTTTAGTTCATATGGATGGAAGTGGACCAAGCTTGGCACAACGCCTTCGAAAATATACTACTGGAACTTTTGCGGGAATTTTCTCGCAGCAATCAAATATTGATATCAATAACTCAATGGTGGTATTTAATATTCGCGACCTTGAAGATGAACTTCGCCCAGTTGCGATGTATATCGTGCTTTCTCACATCTGGAATATTGTCCGCTCAGAGCAGAAAAAACGAATGTTGATTGTTGACGAGGCTTGGCAGCTAATGAAATATGACGATTCAGCAAACTTCTTATTTAGCCTTGCAAAACGCGCCCGAAAATACTACCTAGGACTCACAACAATTTCGCAGGACGTTGAAGACTTTATGGGTTCAAAAATGGGTCGCGCAATCGTTTCAAACAGTTCGATGCAGCTACTTTTGAAACAATCTTCGAGTGCAGTTGATGTTTTAAGTGACGTCTTTAAATTGACCGAGGAAGAACGGAAACGGCTTTCTAATTTCCCGGTTGGACAAGGTTTATTCTTCGCAGGGCAAAACCACGTTCATATCCAAATTATCGCTAGCGATACCGAACATCAACTAATTTCAACCAGTCCAAACAGTTCGAAAAATCGCAAAGGCGACAATATGATGACGAATGGTTATACTGATCCAAATGAGCTGTTTTAACCTTGAAACACAAGCATAAATGTGATAAAATAGAATTATAATTTTTTAGAGTTTTAGGAAAATGGGAGCAGCTAGAGATTTCGAAAGAGATGAAAATCTTGATTTTAGCGATTTAAGTGATTCAAACCAATCTGCACTCGAAAGAGCAAGGAGTAGATGGGGAAACGCTGAGGTCATTCGTGGAAATGACGGTTACAATCCGTCTGCTTTAGCAAACGCTGAAAAATCATCAGTTTCGGCAGATTCAAATTCAGGAATTAGCGACTCTGAAACACTTTCGAAAGACTCTCGACCCTCAAAATCTGGTGGCTGGCAAAATAATGTTAGTGGTGGTGGAACTCACAAATCTCGAAACGTAACAAACTCAAAAGGTGGCTGGAAAAACCGCACAAAATCATTCTTTAAAAGCAAAGGAGCAATGGCTGCAACTGGCGGCTTAATTGGTGGTTGCGGAACACTTATTTTCGTAATTTCAACTGGAATTGCCTCACTTGCGCAAGTCCATATTCAAGAAATTATTACTGAAAAACTAAATTCAGCATCAACAAGTATGAATAATCGCTCTTCAATACTTGGCTTAAAAATGAAAGGCATTAAATGTACTGCCGGAATCGTTTGTCGAATGTCGCGCGTAACCGAACGAAACGTCAAAAATCTCGAACGCGCTGGCTTTAAAGTTGATTTTGAAGAAGGTGGTAGTCTTTTTGGCCGAAAGAAAATTTCAAAATTAACTTATATTAAAGACAGCAATAATATCCCAATACCAAATGATTCGAAAGCTATTAAAGAAATAATGCGAACAAACCCAACTGTTCGTCACGCTTATCGTCGTGGTTTTAGCGGTCGCTTTGCGTCCTTCCTTGATAAATCTTGGGAAAAGCTCAAGCGTTGGTTTAAATTTACAAAAAAAAAAAGGGATAATAAAGGAAAAAACCGAAGAAGAGATTGATGAAGATATTAAGAAAGCCGCCAATGCCCATGGTAGCGAAGAAGAGACCGATACGAGAAAATTGCCCGGAGATTCAGAAGAGGTTGAAGAAGGCGGTAAAAGCAGAGTCACTAAAGGCGAAAAAGGAACTAAACAGCTTAAGAAAGATCTTAAGAGTTTTAAAGATAAACTAAAAAAAGGAACGAAGAGCCTTAGCGAAAAAGGAAAGATGGGGCTAGAAATCCTAGAAAAATCAAAAGGAAGTCTAGTAGCTCTAGGTGGTATCGATTTAGTTTGTGGAGCATATAATCTTATAACTATGGGCTGGAGTGTTATAAAAATTGCCAAAGTTGAAGTTTTCGCACAATTTGGACTGTCTTTCCTTTCAATGGCTTCGAAAATTAAATCAGGTGAAGCAACTCAACAGGAAGTTACCTCACAAGGAAATAACCTAATGGGAATCGCTAATAAAAAAGATTCGAAAGAAAATAAAAATCCTACAGATAGCGGATCGAATACTTCGCGGCTAAAAAATGCCTTTGCATTCTTTGCGGATTCAACAGCAGATAATGATAAGATTAAAAGCGCAACCGAATCTCAAGGATGGCGAGCTGTTGCCTACGACGACCGTGTCTCAAAACTCAACGATTCAGCAAAAGATTATCAAGTTGGAATCACGGGCTGGTTTGCTAACTTAATGAATATGATGACAACCGGCCTTACCGGATGGGTTGTTCGACAAGGCTGTAAACTAGCAGGTGTTGTTTCTGCTGCGGTAGGAATTGCTTATGCTGCATTCACCATTCTAGCTTGCATGGGAACCGGATTTTTTGGTTGTATTGGTCAGGTTATTAAAAGAGCTATCTGGATAGTAGCTTTACAGGTAGCAATACATTTTGCATTGCAAGTATTAGCTGATAAAGCCTTAGGTGAGATTTCACGCCAGGCTGCCGAAGGTTTAACTGGGACAATCCTTAATGACTCAACAACTGGTGAAAACTTCGGAAATGCTATAATGTCAGGATCTGGCGCAATGATGGCTAAAAACACTATGGCGGGAAGCGGTGGAGTTTTAACTAAAGCTCAAGCTGTGGCATTTCGGCAAGAAACCGAACGCCAAATTGCACAAAATGCGGAAGAAATTCGAATGACTTCAAGCCCATTCGACCCAACAACTCGACACACATTTGTCGGATCAATCGTCAGCAATATGCTACCATACGCAAAACAGTTATCTTCAATTAGCGGATTTCTACCGTCATTAATTAGTGGTGCTCAGAGATCTTTTGCATCAATTACACCTGGCGCAAGTGCTGCGAATAATGCAAATTTCGCAGCTAATATGGAAACTTGCGAAGATAAATCGATTACCGACACTGGCGCAGCAACAGATATTTTCTGTAATGTTTATACTGGAATTGATATGGGGATTGTCGAAAAAGAAACCGACGAAATTATTAATGAACTTAAAGAATCAGGCGATATTATCGAAAAGGAAAATACCAGCGAAACTGATGATGTTTTAAGTACGATTCAAATGAGTGGAAAATTGAAGAAATACGAAAAATATTGCTTCAACCGAAAGGCTCCAATTGGTGCTCAAGAAGATGAAGATGATGAAACTCTTGGTGGAATATGTAATACAACCAAAAATCCGAAAGCAAATCTGTATGCAATGTTCCTAACCGATGTTCGAACAGAGCGCGGAATGAACGAAGATTTTAAGCCAGATACAAATGGCGGTGGAGTTGGAACTGAAGGCGGAAGAGGATCAGCTGGTGCAGGCGGACCTTCTAGTGAAGAAATCTCAAAAGCTAAATCTAAATTTGCACCACCTCTTGAAGGTGAACTGATCGTAACTTCGCCCTATGGTCCGCGAAACCTTCCAATTGACTGCGAATTTAACGGATGTGTTCACACCGGAACGGATCTTGGTGGAGCTGAAGGAACGCCAGTTTATGCCGTAGCGGACGGTGTAGTTTCAGATCTCAGTGGAGATTCAAGCCGTGGTTGTGGACCAAACTTGCGAATAATTTCACACAAAGAAGCAACAGGTTCAGATATAGACAGTCTATATTGTCATATGAGTGCCGGATACAAAAACCCTGGCGATAGCGTTAAAAAAGGAGATATGATTGGACGAATTGGAGGTTGGGGAGCAAATGGTCCAAATACCTTTCCACCACACTTACACCTGGAATTTTATAAAGGTCGCGCAGTTTATGGTGGTAATCACTTCGATCCAATGTCAATTATAGGTAAATAATATGTATAAAAAAATATCATCAATCATAGGAATAACATTAATTTTAGCTTCATCCTTTTCAAATGTTGCAAGGGCTGAGTTTAATGAACATTTTTATAAATTGAATGATATTATCTATTATGATGCTGGTGAAGAATGTTTAACTGGTGGGGATAGTAGCGGTAAGATGGCTGATGTTAATCTTGAAGGAAATGATAATGCTGAAAAAATCTGGAACTTCCTTAAATCTAAAGGGCTCACAGATGAACAGGTTGCCGGAATAATGGGTAGCCTTTGGGGTGAGTCAAATCATTTCAATCCAGATCTAAACGAAGAAGGTAATGGTATTGGCTATGGTATAGCGCAATGGTCTTTTGGTCGTAGAACTAATCTTGAGAATTATGCTAAAGAACAGGGTAAGCCAGTTTCAGATCTTGGGGTTCAGTTAAGCTTCCTTTGGCATGAATTAGAAACTTCACAATCTGCTGCAAAAAATGCGATCACCTCTTCAAATTCTGTTCTTGAAGCTACAACTGCCTGGACACTTCAATTTGAGAGGCCTCGCGAAGATTTGCGAGCTGGACGTATTCAAGAAGGTCAAGAAGTTGGAAATAGAATCCTTGCACAATTTGGCGGAAAATCAGGATCATCAAGTTCATCATCAGGCGGGGGAGGTGGAAAAATAACCTTCATTGGAGACTCGATTACAGTCGGTGCTCAAGATAAACTTTCATCAACATTTTCGGGGTCAAATGTCTCTGCAACAGTTGGAGATTCAATCGCCGCCGCAACAAATAAGCTGCCTTCAGAAATTCACGATACAGTCGTTGTCAACCTTGGAACAAACGACAATTTTGATGAAAGTGCTGCCGAAAATCTCCTTGGAAAGCTTAAAGGTAAGAAAATCTACTGGGTAAATAACTTTTCGAAAGGTGGAAATGCCAATTATGAAGTTATCAATCAAAAATTATCAGCATTTGCTTCGAAACATAGTGAAGTAAAAATTTTAGACTGGAAATCTTATGCTGAAAAAAATGGTGGCCGAAATCTTTATGCTAGCGACGGAATTCACCCGAACGCAGAAGGTCAAGAAGCTTATGTTAAATTCTTGCAAGGTGCCGTAAATGGATCAGGAAGTAATTCATCTTCATCAAAATCCTGTTCTTCATCTTCAAGTGGCAGTGGTTTAAGCAATAATACAATAGCTGGACGTGCGATGGAGTTAGCACGCCCAGAATCTGATAAGCTGCAGCCTATGCTGGTGAAGTTACAGATAAACAAAAGGAAGCTCTAAGTGCAACCGGATTGGACAATTATAGTGAACCTTACGTTCAAAAGGGAATGAGTTGTGATGCCTTCGTTTCGATGGTCATGAGTACAACCGTAGATCCAGAATATGCTAAACATTGCTGCGGAGTTGCAAATCTTGTTCAATATATGCGTAGCAATCCAGATAAATATGAAAAAATACCTTATAATGGAAGTACGAGTAATATGAAACCGGGTGATATTATATCATCGGGAACTGGTGGTGGAGCTAGTGCACATATAGAATTTTATGTTCAAGTTAATGGGGAAGATAAAGTAGCAAATGCCGGACATAGTAGAACAACTGGTGTTATAGAACCAATGAATTTACAAATTATGGAAAGCCTTGGGTGAGGTTGAAGTCTGGAGATGGAAAAGGATAAAACAAATGCAAAAATATTGATCAAACCAACTAAAAATTAAAAATTTATTCTATTTTTAGCCATATTCGCTTTCAATTTCGATAATTATTATTGGCTGGTGGATATGGAATGATATCTATTGCGGCAAATTAGTCCTTGCTGTTGCACCAGAAAGTTCTTCTATAAAAATTAATGGAAAAGATTTCAAAAATGGAACCCACACAATAACACCTGGAAAATATAAAGTAGAAGTTTCGAAAGATGGCTTCGAGTCTACTTCTAAAGAATTTGAAATAAAATCCGGACAAAAAACAAATGTCCTACTTTCAATTGGACAAAAAGATCCAAAAGGTGATTGGTATTTAAAACATCAGGAAGACGACATTATTCGCTCTGGTGTTACTCATGAAAAAATTACTGACAAAATGAAAGATTTAATTTCGAAAAATCCAATCGTGCGCGATCTGCCATACACTAATACTACTAAAGGTGCCGTTACAACTGGCTTTACAGTTTCATATGTATTAAATCCAGAAGATAAAACAGAGATTTCAAAAATAAATGTCGTAATTTACAGCAAATGTAATTCTTCAAATTTCAACTTTTATAAAGATCTAGCAATTGATTGGATGAAATCGAAGCAGAAAGATGTTCTCGATAAATACACAGTCAATTATCTTGATCCAACTTGCGGTCAGGCATAAAAATAACCTCACTAATTCAGTGAGGTTATTTTGCATTCTTTGACTTTAATTTCATTTGTTGAGGTGATAATTGTCTGATATTTCGAAAAGTGTTTCGTTAACAATTTTTGACGCTCCCCATCAAGCTCTGAAAAAACATCATCAAGCAAAATAATTGGTCTCTTTGCCGTTAAATCCGCTAAAATATCAGTTTCGATAAATTTCAAAGCTAAAACCAAACTACGATTCTCACCTCGGCTCGCCACATTTTGCGCTAACTTTCCATTGAAAACAAACTGAATATCATGCTTATGCGGCCCAAAACTCGTATATCCCAAAATTTTATCCCGCTCAATATTTTTACTTAAAATGGCCAAAATTTCAGTTTTCGAAACTTTTTCGCCCAAATACTTAATCTTAATTTTATCTTGAACTCCTGAAATTTCAGAGTAAGTTTCTTCAATCTTTGAATTCAAAAGCTCCAAAAAATCGCATCGTTTTGAAATTATCTCCGCACCATATTCAGCAAGCATTAAATTCCACGGAAAAAAATCTCGTCTTGCGAAAAAAATCTCACGTTTAAGTAGGTTGTTTCGCTGTTTTTAGAGCTTTATTGTATCTCGAAATCGCTAACTGAAAACTTGGAAAAAAATTTGCGATAAAAAAACGGTCTAAAAAAATTTCGTCGTCGAGTTGGTGAACCACTTAAAAAGCTGCAAGTCGTCCGGTTCAAAAAAAGCACTACGGGAACTTTCAAATTTGCGCTCAATCGTGCTTTTTTGTTACCATCAATAATGAATTGTTTTTTTGATTTTTGAACCGCATCATTAAAAATTATTGTTCGAAAATTATCTCCCGAATCTTTCAGATCAATTCGAAACCAGCTTGAACCGTCATTTTTCAAAATTTCTTTGTCAATCGATCGAAAGCTCGTTCCTTGAAGCGAAAAATAAATCGCTTCAAGAAGGGAGGTTTTTCCGCTACCATTCGCGCCAGAGATTAAAGTAGATTTTTCGCCGATTTCTAAAATAAAATCAGAATGTGTTCGAAAATTCTGAACTCTCAGAGTTTTTAAAATCATTAAATTCCTAACTTTTTAGTGGCATTACGATATGGATATAATCATCACTTTCAATATCTTTAAAAACGGTTGGGGCCAATTTTCCAGAAAAACCAAAAGATACTTTTGGAGATTTTAAATTTCCAAGTGCGTGCTTAACATACGTCACATTCAAAGTGACTTCGCCGCCACCAGAAATTTCAGCATCAGTTTCAGATGTACTTTCGCCGATTTCACTTGCAATTGTATGAATCGATAATTTCGAATTTTCTTCATCGGCTCGCAAAGTAATGCTTCCACCAGAATCACGCGTAAAGACTTCAGCAACTTTAATTGTTTGTAAAAAATCAGCACGTTTAATCTTTAAAACAGTCTCGGTTGAGCTTGGAATTAAGCGACGATATTCAACATATTTTCCATCAATTAAGTTGCTTATGATTAAGATTTCACCAACCATAAATTGAATTTGGTTCTCATTAATAATAACCTCGATTTCATCAAGATTTTCAGGAATAACACCTGCAACTTTTTTTAAAACACTAATTGGAACGATTGATGCAAATTCTTGATCAGTTTCAAAAAGCTTCCGCTCGCTCAAACGATAACCATCTGTCGCCGCCATATAAATATAATTTTCGAAAGTATGGAGGAAAACTCCGGTTAAAATTGGTCGTGAAGTGTCATTACTTACGGTGTCAACTTGACCAACGACTTCTTTAAAAATATCAGTACCAATAAAAAATCTAGCAGTAGGATCGTCAATGGTTGGGAGTTCAGGGAAGTCTTCCGCCGAAAAACCGTTAATTTTTGATTTATAATTTCCACTTTCAATTGAAATATTTTCACCCTTAACCTTAAAAGAAACATCACTACCAGACGGTAAGCTATCAATAAAGCTTTTAGTTAATTTTTCAGGTAACATCACTGAACCAACTTTTTCGATTTTTGCACTAATTTTTTGTGAAATCGCAATCTCTAAATTAGTTGCAGCAATTAAAAAGTCTCGACCCATCCGTTTGAAAAAAAGGATATATTCAAGACTAGGCAGGCTCGTTTTATTACTTGCAATTCCTGCAATATTATTGAGTGCCTTAGCTAAATCATCTTTTCGAACAGTTAGTTCCATAAAAATTTTAAATCCTTTTTCTTAGAAGTTGTAATTATAATAATAGGTGTTGTGGAAACTGTGGAAAACCAAGCTTTTCACTACTTAAAAATTATATCATTTTTTTGTGGAAAAATCAAAGTAAAACTTTATGAAAAAAACTATGTGGAAAAACTTAAAGTTTTTTTACATAAATTTCAATTTTTGAAATTATACATATTGAAATTGTGGAAAACTCGCAGAAAGTTTCAACAAACATTGAAAAGACTTTTTACTAATAAATGAAAACGATTTTTTTCCACAACCTTTCAACACTTTTACGAAATAATACAGCAAGAATGTCAAACGTAGCAATAAAATAAAAAAATAAAAGTTTTATCAAGTGGAATAGGATATTAGTTCTGTTTGTTTTTAATAAAATAAAAATACAGAAAAAAGTCAAAAAGCGAACAGAAAAAAATACTGTTCGCTTTTTTTATAAACCAAAAATAATAGTATTGTCAAATTAACATATATAAAAAAATAGAGCTAGGAAGCTCTATTCGTAAATTAAATCCCGCAGGCTTTCGATTTGTGATCTAATCTCGGAGTCAAGTTTTAAGCATTTTTCAATTTTTGAAACGCTATTCATGATGGTTGAATGGTCTCGTGAAAATTCTTTGCCAATTTGTGGAAAGCTCATCTTTAATTCATATTTCATTAGATAGCAAGCAGTTTGGCGTGCATGATTTATATCTTTTTGACGTGATTTTCCTAGAATATCTTCTTTCGAAATTCCAAAAAATTTAGCCGTTTTATCAATAACCTTTTTTGAATTTAAATGATTTGGTCGCATTGGGCGACTATTTTGAATTAATCCTTGTGCCAGTTCAAGATTTGGTTTGATATTTTGAAATTCTGCAACTGTGATTAACTGAATGACGGCTCCAATAATTTCGCGAATATTTCGTGCGGTAGTTTTCAGCAATAAATTCTGAAACCTCAGGATCGAGCTTAACGTTTTCATGTTCAGCACGCGCCTCAACAATGTTTTGGCGTGTTTCGAAATCTGGAAGTTGAATATCAACCGTCATTCCACTTTCGAAACGACTTTTAAGCCGATCGGTTAGAGTTGGGATACTCGAAGGTGCGCGGTCACTCGATAAAATAATCTGCTTATTAGCGCGATGAAGTTCGTTGAAAGTGTGAAAAAATTCTTCTTGCGATTTTTCTTTTCCGGCGATAAATTGAACATCGTCAACGATCAAAATGTCAACGTTTCGATATTTATCCGCATAACCTTGCTTTCTCGAACGGACATTTTCGAGATAATCACGATAAAAATTTTCCATTGTAACATATAAAACCGAAAGTTCTGGATGATTTTTTTCGATTTCATTACCAATCGCTTGCATTAAATGAGTTTTACCAAGCCCAACACCACCGTAAAAATATAGTGGATTATACTTTTCTCCAGGATATTTTGCGACATTTTGTGCCGAGAAAAAAGCTAAATCATTTCGACCCACCAACGATAAAATTATCGAAAGTCATATTTTTATCAAGGCCACTTTGATGTTTACTTTTTTTGATTTTTAGACTTGATTAATTCTTCGACTGAAGGTTTTTTGGGAGAGGGAGCTGGAATCTTTTTCAGGTTCCTTGGATTGCTTATCGAAAGATATTACTGTAAAAGATATTTTTTCACAAATTTCGCCATTTTTTTGAAAGGCGTTTTTAATATTTTCGAGGTATTTTTTAGTAATTGTTGAGGATGCGAAAGAGTTTTTTACACCAATAACAGCCTGATTATTTTTAAAAGATAAGAGTTTCGAATCTAGAAACCAAGTCTTAAAAAGTTGCGCCCCGAACTTTCAGGGTCCATTTCGAGTTCAGCTAAGATGTTTTTCCACAACTCATTCATAATTCTATTCTATAACATTTTTGGACTTTTTCCACAACCTAAAAATTTTTAAAGAAATAAAAAAATATGATATAATTTTTTTGAAAAGGAAAAGCGATTTTTTTCCACATTTTATAATTACTACTGTAAAAAAATTGTGGAAAACTTCTTGATTTCTGTGGAAAAACTATGATATACTATGAAATGAATCTAGATAAAATTCAAGTTTAAATAACAGATTAAAAAAAGCTTATGAAAAGTAAAAAGAACTTGATTTTTTTAAATAATAAATTGTAAAAATAGGATAGATATGCCAAAAAGAACACATCAACCACACAAACGACATCGCGCGAAAAACTCATGGTTTTCGAAAATAAGATGTCTTCAAAGGCTGGAATTAAAGTTTTGAAACGACGCCGACTAAAAAGGCCGAAAAACGACTTACAGTCTAATAAAAATCGCTCCACTGCGAGCGTTTTTTTATTTTATGCTTGATTTTGAAAAATAGCTTATGCTAAAAATAAATCTGTATTTTATTTAAATTTTTGAGGAGGAAAAATGAAGCGAAAAATTATTAATTTTTATTGGTATTTTAGCGTTTATTTTTCCCTTTTTTTATTTTCGAAAAAACACTTTTGCTGACGAAAAAGATATTTATATCTCACGAGTTTATGCGACAGATGGTAAAGAGTTTGTTGAGATTTTTTTAATAAAGATAAAGATCGTAATTTTAAAGATTTATCTCTAAGGAATACACAAAACAAACTGAAATCGCGAATATTCAGAATGGAATTTTTGAAGGCTAATAATTATATTAAAATTTCGCAACAGTCGGAGGATTCGGATATTAAGTTTAAAGAAGAATTTCGAAATATTGATACGATTGGTCAGCAGCTGATTTTAGGGTTGTATATTGATGGGGAATTGAAAGAGTTATATTTGCTCTGACGAGAAGCGTTGTATTAAGGGTTACTTTTGAAAAAAACTCAACCGATTTGAAACCAACAAATAAAGGGTGTTGAAAAAAATAGCTGTTGCTAGAGAAGAGATTCTAAAAAAACGGCGGAAAAAAATGTCTAAAATAGAAAATGATAAAAAAATTATGACTTTGGACTACGCAATTTTTGATGAGTATAAACCAAAAATTTGGTGGTTTATTAAAAGTTGAAGATGATCAAGGGAAAATCAGACGAAAATAATCCTATCAATAATAATTATGAAGAGGCTGAAAAAGAAAAAGAAGAAATTTCGGAAAAATATTCCTAAAAGCCTCAAAAAGAAGATAAAGTCTGAAAAATAATAATGATACTCTGGTTGAAAAATCAGGATTCTTTAGATGGCGAGAAGAAACAGGAAAGATTTAAATACTTCAGAAGATGAAAGATAAAAAAAGAATCGAAAAATATCTTTAATTTTGAGAGAAAAGTGTAATTTTAGCACCAAATACCGGGTGGAATAAAAAAAGATATTTTTAGTAGCTAAGTTTGTTATTTTGTATTTTATTTTATAAATTATCAGATTTTCGAAAAAGGATTTATAATGAAATTATTTAAGTATTTTTTTGGCAATATTTTTTTTAACTGTTTTTCATTTTTTTAATTCTTCACAGGCTTTTTGCGAAAAATTACGCAAAAATGGTATTTTTTTATTTCGAAAGTTTCAAATTCGATGATCGAAATCTCGAACACTGGCGAAGATTTTCAATTTTTCGAAAACTTGAAATTTGTACAAAACGGAAAAAAAGTCTGGGCTTAATTCGTGATGGAATTTTTTTCTTTGAAAAAGATCGCAAATTTTATTTGGTGGTGAAAGAATCGGATGGAAAAACTTTCGGCGGAATTTATTTTTTTAGTCAACCGATAGAATTGAAAATCAACGATCGAAAAGTAGATTTTTTTATGTGGTCTATAGCATGAATTGTAAAAAGAAAAAAATGCGCCAATTTTTCGAAAAATGAAAAATATTCTAATAAGAGAAAGGTTTTTTTGAATAATTTTGAAATTTCACAAAATGATGTAATCTTTAAATCGAACGGTTTGGCTGAGAAAAGAGCAGGATTTTTTTGTGAAAAATGTTCAAATTAATGAAATTTTAGTAAATTCGAAATGAGCAATTTTTGGAACTAAAAAAATAATTCAAATGAAATTGTAAAATTAAAAAAATTGTAAAATTGAGGTTTATTTAGGAAATAATAAAAAAACCACAAATATATAATTTTACAGATGAAGAAATTGCTGCTACTGGATTTTTAACTTTGGATTTTGATAATGATTTTAAGTTTTTGAAAAACTGGTATGAATAGAATTATTTTTTTCTAAATTCTGAAAAATCACGAAATTCAAAAAGGTTGAAATTAGCCATTCAAAAAAAGATTCTAGTTGGATTTTTTTGAGGGCGAAAAAAATGGATTCAGAGTGTTTAAAAATTACAAAAAAATAGCGAAAAATATTCTTCAAATTTGTAAAGATGGTTTTAAATTGAATTCTGAGAATAAGTGTGAAAAAGTTAAAAAAACTTGTGCAGAAGGGTATTTTTTAAATGAAGAATCTGGCAGATGTAATAAAAAACGAGATGAAAAATCTGAAAAAATATGTGAAAACGGATATGTTTTGAATCCGGAAACGAATCGTTGTAATAAAGTTTTAGCTGAGAAAAAAATATAGCGGAATGTCCTGATGGATATTATCGAAATACTGAAACGAACCGTTGCAGAAAGACTAGTTCAGCTTTGCTTTCAAAAAAAGAAGTTTTGTGCGCACCTGGATATACGCGAAATCCTAAAACAAATCGTTGTCGAAAAAATATCAGTGAAACTAAGAGAGCATTAACCCCTTGTAAAGATGGATATGAACGTAATGAAGAAACGAATCGTTGTAGAAAAATAATTAAAAATAACAGCGAGGAAGAAGGAAAAGTTGAAAAGGCGGGTGAAGATTCGAAAAATGCTGAATTCTCAGGCTGGTGGATGGTTGTAGTTATAATTTTGGTATTTTTGGTGATTATGTTTTTTGAGTTTCGAAAAGATATTTTTGCAAAGTTTTCGAAAGGTAAAAATGACCAAAAGGAGGATTTTAGGGATTGATCCCAGGAACGGGAATTTTAGGTTTTGGTGTTGTGGATTGTGAGATTGGAAAGCCAATAAAAATGATTACTGGCGGAGTAATTTCAACGCCAGCTCATACGCCGATTGAGATTCGATTAGAGGAAATTTACAATGGTTTAAAAGAGATTATTACAGAAACTAAACCAGATGAAGTTTCGATCGAGAAGTTATTCTTTTCGAAAAACGTAACGACGGCGATTTCAGTTGCACAAGCTCGAGGTGTGGCAATTTTAGTAGCTCAACAATCGAAAATTCCGATTTCTGAATATACACCAAATCAAATTAAGCAAACCTTAACTGGATATGGCGGTGCAAATAAGAAACAGATACAAGAAATGGTGCGTTCAACTTTGAATTTGGTGGAGGTGCCAAAACCAGATGATGCGGCCGATGCGCTCGCTGCTGCAATTACACATTTTTATATGACGCGTATTTAAAAATTAAAGCAGTTATGGTAAAATTGAATAATGATTGCACATATTTCTGGAACAATTGCTGAAAAATTTGCTGGGAGCGTGATTGTTGACGTTTCTGGTGTTGGATATGAAATTATTGTTCCCGCAGGAGAATTTGAGCGGGCAGTTTTAAACGAACAAATTAAATTTTATACTTATCATAATATTACTGATAGAAGCCAAGAATTATTTGGTTTTTCAAGCTTGGCGGCAAAAAAACTTTTTGAATTGTTAATTACTGTTCAAGGTATTGGGCCAAGGGCTGGGATTGCTATTATGAGCTTGGGCGAAACTGAAGAAGTTCGAAACGCGATTGCTTGCGAAGACGCGAAATTTATTCAAAAAGCCGCTGGTGTTGGTAAAAAATCTGCCGAGCGTGTAATTTTAGATTTAAAAGATAAAGTCGGAATGGCTATTTCAAAACCAGATGGCGTTGGTGTTAACATTAACTTAGCTTCGGATGAGGCTTTAGAGGCACTTATTGCGCTTGGGTTTAATTTAAATGATGCAACAAAAGCATTAGAGCGAATCCCGGGAGATTTACCAACGGAAGAGCGTATTACTTTGGCATTGAAAGCTGGAATTTAATTTTTTGAAAAAAGAAAAAGTTGCACATTTTGTGCAACTTTTATTTAATAGGACAGATCCTGTTCTATTTTTGGAAAAAATTTCATGAATATATTCAAGATCGATATTCTCGAGTTTCTCGAGTTTTTCAATCTTTAGTTTTTTATATTCATATTTACCCTCGCTTTTAACCCAAATAAATCCTTCGCGAGAATCGATTACGAAAAGTTTAGCAGCTTCATTAACGTGGTCCGGAGTTTTTTCATCTTTAAGAGCTATGACCCAGACATTTTCTTGGATTTCTTCATTTCTTACATTAATTTTCTGAACAAAAATTCGGCCACTCAGTTTACCACGATAAACTAAATTTGCAATATTTTTTGCTTTTGCGAAAATATTTTGTGCTAAAACTTCTGAAGAGGTAACTGTAGTTACTTGTGTTTCCATAAGAACACCATCCTTTTATGTACTTCTCTTTTATAAGAGATATGATAATTATATCAATTTTTTTAAAAAAAGTCAAACTATGGTATAATATAAACAATGGCTATCGAGAGAATTATTGATGCGAATTTACACGAGGATAAACCACAGGAGCAGCAGGTGGAGATTTCTTTACGCCCAACGAGTTTTGATGAATATATTGGTCAGGAGCGATTAAAAAAGAATTTAAAGCTTGCAATTGACGCGGCAAAAAAACGTGGTGAAAGCATTGATCATGTCTTACTTTATGGTCCGCCAGGGCTTGGGAAAACTACAATGGCGAATGTGATTGCGCGTGAAATGGGTGCAGATATTCGAATTACATCTGGCCCAGCAATTGAGAAAGCTGGGGATCTAGCATCTATTGTCACGAATTTGCAGGACGGCGATATTCTCTTTATTGATGAAATTCATCGTATGCCGCGTGCTGTTGAAGAGATTCTTTATTCTGCAATGGAAGATTTTAAACTTGATATTGTGATTGGTAAAGGGCCGGCTGCACGCTCGGTTAGATTAGATTTGCCGCATTTTACAGTTATTGGCGCAACAACTCGAACGGGAAGTTTAGCGGCACCACTTCGAGATCGGTTTGGACATATCTATAGGTTAGAATTTTATAAACCTAAGGAAATTTCAAAAATTATCTTACGTTCAAGTAATTTATTGGGCAGCAATATCGAAAAAGAAGCTTCAGATATTCTCTCAACTCGAGCAAGACTGACGCCGCGAATTGCAAACCGTATCTTGAAACGCGTTCGAGATTATGCCGATGTAAAAGGTGATGGAGTTATCGATTCGAAAACAGTTAAAGAGGCTTTAAAAATGCTTGAAATTGATGAGTTGGGTTTAGATGCGGCAGACAGAAATCTACTAAGATCGGTTATCGAAAATTATGGCACGCGGCCAGTTGGCTTAAATACAATGGCAGCATTAACGGGTGATGAGACTGCAACAATTGAAGATTTTTATGAACCGTATTTAATGCAGATTGGTTTTTTGCAAAGAACACCACGAGGAAGAATAATTACGAAAAAAGCGTTTGAGCATTTAGGAAAGGAGTTTAAAGATGAACGATAAGCAAAGCTTAGCCCAGAAATTTGAGGAAAAAATCGCACAGAATCAAAATGAGAATTTAAGCTTTGAAAATAGTTTAGGTGCACCAATTCGAGTTCAGCCAGTTATGCATGTTGAAGTTCCTGATGGTGATCCACAAACTATTAAAGCACGACATGATCGTTCTATTAAAAAATACCCAGAGATTACGGTTGATGAAGATGAATATGTGGTGCTTTCGATGCGACGACATTCGCTTGGATATATTTTGAATATTATTTTTAGTTCAATGGTGGCGGTTTTCTTGATTAGTGCTTGGATTATTGTATGTTTTATGCCGAATCCGCTCCCAATCCCCGCAAATTTTAAACCGCAACTTTCGGTAATTTTTGGTTCAATTACGTTACTTTTAATTCTTCTGACTTACGCAAATTATGTTGTTTATCGAGCAAATAGGATCGTTATTACTAATGAGCGCGCAATTCAGTGGATTTCAACGACAATTATGAGTCAGAAAAAGCAGGTGATTAATCTTGAATCGATCGAGGATATTTCGTATTCGCGCGATGGAATTTTGCAACATCTATTTAATTATGGCACAGTCAAATTAAGCACGGTTGGTGATGAATCAACCTATACATTTGCTTTCTCACCAAATCCGGATAAAAAAGCAGAATTTTTAAGTGATGTTGTTGAAGCAGCACGAGAAAATCAAATACTTTCGGATAAACTTTTTGAAGATGGTGAAAAAATGAGCGTAAAATAATATAAAAAAACGGCTTTCGAAAATTCGTCGGCCGTTTTATTTTAGCTGTTTCGAGATTTTTTAATAAAATCACCTTCTTTTTCTAATTTTGTGCGAATTGTAAATTTTTTACATTTACCGTTTTCACATTCAGTTGGTTCGTATCGATATTCGGAGTGCTCTTCGTTGATTAAAATTCCGGAAGGGTCGGTGAGAAGGTTTGGTTCAATTCCTTTGATTGCATTCTCATCGATTTTTTTCAGGAAATAGCCGTTCTTTTTGTAATAAACTTCTTCAAGATTGTAATAAATTTCGTTGATTGAAAGTTTTCGAATTTGGTCACGCTGAATTGAAAGTAGTTCGAAACGTTGCATTGTAAAAAAATTATACCAACTAAAAATCAAAAAAAGCAATTACAACACAGATTTCAATAACTGTAAAAACCGGATTTTTTTCTTCATACATTCTCATTATATCATAATTTATTTTTTTGGTCTAATATATTTGAATTTGTTAGAAAAAAATATGATAAAGATCTATTCATTACTATTTTAAAAAATAGTAAAAGTAAAAATTATAGGGGTGAAGAAAAAAATGATTGAAATTCCTATCGGTATAGATTCTAATGGTAATATGGTTTATGTTAGAGTTATGGAATTAGACCAAAAGATTTGGTGCTTGAAATAATAAGAAGATAGCTATGATTCAAACTGAAATTATAAAAAGAAGCTCGTATAAAAATTAGCAAAACAGAAGGGTGCGATAGTTTTTTTGATTATTTCTTTAAGGTTCATTTTGAGCCTTTTTTTATTTTTCGAAAAAAATAACCTTGAACATTTTGCTGAAAAAGTGTTAAAATATAAATACTATTTAAAGGGAGAATTATTTTATGGCTAAGGCAAAAAAAGATATTGAAATGGCAGAAAATGGTAAAAAACAAGCATTAGATTTGGCGATTGCGCAAATTTCGAAACAGTTCGGTGATGGTTCAATTATGAAGCTTGGTGAAAATCATAAGGTTGATGTTGAACTTCTTCCTTCAGGGTGTTTGAGTTTAGATATTGCACTTGGTGGCGGTTATCCAAAAGGACGAATTATTGAAATTTACGGACCAGAAAGTTCAGGAAAAACCACTTTAACACTTCATGCGATTGCTGAAATTCAAAAGCAAGGTGGAACTGCGGCCTTTATTGATGCAGAACATGCACTTGATCCAGCTTACGCGAAGAAACTCGGTGTTGATACTGAGGATCTGCTTGTTGCGCAGCCGGATAATGGTGAACAGGCACTTGAAATTACTGAAACTTTAGTACGTTCAAATGCGGTTGATTTGATTGTTGTTGACTCTGTTGCCGCGCTTGTTCCACAAGCTGAAATTGATGGTGATATGGGCGATGCACATATGGGGCTTCAAGCTCGATTAATGTCGCAAGCGCTTCGAAAACTTACTGGAATTATTAACAAATCAAAAGCAACTGTGATTTTTATTAACCAAATTCGAATGAAAATTGGTGTGATGTTTGGCAATCCTGAGACTACAACTGGTGGTAATGCGCTTAAATTTTATGCGTCGGTGCGTGCCGATATCCGGCGAACTGCGCAAATTAAGAATGGTGATGATGTGATCGGAAACCGTACAAAAGTAAAGATTGTTAAAAATAAGATTGCTGCACCATTTCGAGTTGCTGAATTTGACATTATGTATAACGAGGGGATTTCGAAAACTGGTGATATTCTGGATCTAGCGGTTGAGCATGAAATTTTAGGCAAGTCTGGTGCGTTTTATAAATATAATGATCAAAATATTGGTCAAGGTCGCGAAAATGCAAAGAGATATTTGCTTGAAAATCCAGATATAATGGCTGAAATTGACGCAAAAGTTCGAGCGAAAATTCGTGGTGAAGAATTTATCGAAGAAACTCCAAGCGAAGAAAAAACTGAAGAATAAAATAATTAGCCCGATAAATTTGGGCTAATTTTACTTTTTAAATTATGGCTTTAGATATTTTTTTGATAAGAATGATTTTAAAGAAAAAAAGTTGCAAAAAAAGAGCTTTTCGAAAAAGAAGGTATTTTTTTAAAGATGGACTATTTTCACGATTACAGATATAAAAACAGGCAGTTAAAAAAATCCAAACTCGTGCTAATATTTTTCGTAAACGGAAAATATCGATTTTTCTTTGGATATTTTTTTCAGTTAACTCAATTGAAATGTTAAAATTAGTGCAAAAGTTTTTCAGAAGATGAAATTTTTGAAATCTTGAACAACAGAGTGAATTTGGAAAACTTTATACGCTCTTTAGGTCTTAACTATTGTTTGATGCGGCCACATTCTGAAAAAGGAAGTTCGTGATTATCTGTGGAAAAAAACGTTTAAATCGAAAAACTAAATCACAAAAAAACGGGTGAATTTTTATGAGAAAAAAAGGAGTTTCTAATAGTTTCGGCAGATCAGGCTTTTACATAGATTGATTGAGAAAAAGTTATGTTGATGATTTTAAAATTTACAAAATTTTTGGGTTGAAAAAATCGAAACCAGAGAAAAAGGAAGTTCAATTAAAAAAATTAAAAATCTGAACTATTTTCGAAAGGTGTTTCTAGCAGAAATTATTGAGCAAATTTTAAGTAAAATCGATCCGGAATGATGGTGAGGAAATTCAAAAAAATAATCACTAAAAAAAGGCTAAAAAAATACACAGACGAAAAAAAACTCATCGCATATTTGGTGCGACAAGGATTTTTCTTTATGATGAGATTAAACGAGCTATTTTGAAAGATGAATTTTAATCTCTGAACGGATTGATATAATTTGGTATGAAATTTTCGGTTTTTTCAGCGCGCTTTTGGGGTTTTACTTCTTTTTCGGCTCGAATTGTTAGAATTTCGTCGTTAATTGCTGTAATTTGCGAGCGGTGAATTGTTAAAACTGGATCATTGAGTGATTTTAAAATCGGTCGTTTAACGAGTAGTTGTTGAACTGAAAAAAATCTGACAAACTTAAAGTATAATCAATAATTTTGCCGATCTTTACTCCTTTTTCGTCTTCAACTTTTAAATTCAAAAGATCGAAAATTTAAATCGAGAATTTCTTTAATTTTAATCACATCTGTTGGTAGAATAAATGTCTTCGCCGGAATCAACAATAAAACCAATCCTTGAAAGCTCTCGAATATCGGCGATTCGAACAAGCATTTCTTCTCCTGAAAAAGAATTTGCTTTTAATCGGTAAGCTAAAATCTGCAAATTACTTGGATCGATAATAGCATCGCTGGTTAGCGCAAGTTGCGATCCAGTTTGAAGCCCCATTATTGGTGTGTTTAATAATTTTGAAGCTAAAATTAACATAATTATACTACAATTTTAACAAATTTTTCAGTTTAAAAATCCAGTTTTTCGAATTAATTCTGGCAGAATTGTTTCACCTTGGATTGTTTTTATAAGTCCATCGAGCTTAATATTTTTGAAATTATTTGTCGAGAGGATCTCTTCAATTTCAACGGATGTTGGTTTTAGTGGAAGAATACTTTTGATTTCTTTAGAAAATTCACCATCAATCAAGTTTAAAACTTCAAAAATTCCGGTATTTCCAGAAAAAGCTATTTCGGGTTTTATGTTTTTTCGAATTTTTGGCAATTCTAAAATTGAAGTTGTAGAAGTCCTAAGTGAATTTTTGTTTATGATTTTTATCGCGAAAATCTTTTTCAAATTGGTGAATTTTTCGCCCAGTAGTTTTAAATTCTTGTAAAATCAAATCAGATTCTTCTTTTGAAATCTTCGTCTGAGAGGTAGCTTTTTTTGAAACTGTTCGAATTAATAATTGCGAAGAAATTCCAAGAACATTGGCACTAATTAAAAACGGCTCAATTTTTAGATAATTCAAAAATGGAATAACTTCGCTAAGTTTTTGAACAGGTAGGCTTGCAAGAATGAATTTTCCACGCATTGAAGCATTAAAAATTAGTTCGGCAGTTTTCGAGTCTTTTTAGATTGTCGATATAAATAATATCTGGATTTTTGGCTGAGAGCAGATTTTGTCATTTCAGAATAATCAAGTCCGATTCTTGGATTGATTTCGGTTTGATTTATTCCTGGGATTGTTTTTTTTCAATCGTTTTTTTCAATCGTAACGATGTTTTTTTCACTTGAATTTAATTCATTTAAAATTGCGAAGTTGGTCGTGTTATCTCCTTCACCGATAGTGAAAAAAATATTCCGCGAGGTTGTCGTAAAATTTGCTGAATAGATTGAAGATTTTCACCCCAAAGACCTATTTCTTCTAGTTTTCGAACGCTTTTTTTCGTGCGTGAATAAGACGAAGTGTAATCTTTTCACCCAAGAAAACTGGGAGCTCGTTGAAATTCTAATTCGTGCATCGCCGTATTGAATTGTTGAAGATTGTGGAAAAAGTTTTTTTCACTAAAAATTTAGCCCGCCAAGATGCTTGAAATATTTTATAATTTTTGGCGACATCTCTTTCGAAAATTTATTGATATTTTTTTTAAAAACACCATTAATTCGAAAAGCGCACTAAAATTGAATTTTCTCGCGGTTCAATGTGGACGTCTGTTGCGTGTAAATTTAAAGCATTTTTCAATAATGCTTTCAGCCGCAAAACTCACGGATTTTTTTCGAATTTAACTTCTTTATTTTTCGATTTTTCCCCACCATTTTTCATTATTTAAATTTTAACATAATCGATTTATAATTTCAAGTATGGTAAAAATTGTTGTATGAAGAAAAATTGTTGTGGCAGTTTCTGGTGGAGTTGATTCAATTGTTTTGCTTGATTTTTTTGAGGAATTTTTTTCGAGAAGAAAAAAACGGGAAAGATTGGGTTCGAAAAAAACTTAATTATTGCACATTTTGAACACGGAATTCGCGGTAAAGAAAGCGAAGATGATCTGGAATTTGTTAGAGAATTAGCAAAAAAATATGATTTGCGTTTTGAATTTGAGTGCGGAAATTTGGGTAAAAAAATTCCAGTGAAGAAAAAAAGCCCGAAAAAGCTCGATATACTTTTTTTGAGAAAAAAATTGCTAAAAACGAGAAAAATGCTGATAATTTTTTTACAGCTCATCATAAGAATGATTTGGCGGAGACTTTTTTGCATTAAATTTGGCATCGAGTGAGTGGTTGGCGAGCGGTAGCATGTTTTGATTCGACCAGGTATTGAAACGTCCGTTATTACGATTTTCGAAAATTAGAAATTCTAAAAAATAGCAAAAAACGTCGAGGTTTAATTTGGCGAGAGGATTCAACTAATTTTAGTCAAAAAATATGCACGCAATCGAATTTCGAAAAAAACTTTTGAATTTTAGTGAAAAAGATCTGGAATCGATTTTTAAAAATTTGGCAAAAAGCAAATTGAACTAGCCGTGAAATTGAGAAAAATAACTCAAGAGATTTTGTTTGAAATTGGTAATGGGGAAAAAAATTTGAGCGAGAGTTTTTTTCGCACAAATTCAGATGAAGTTTGTTATGAAAATCCTGCGCGAAATTATGATTCGGCAATCTGGTAAAATTCCGCTATCGAAGCAGATTTTTTTAATTTATTATGTTCAATTCGAACTTTTAAAAAAATGGATCAAAAAAACACAAATTTTTAGGTGGGCAAGAAGTTATGTTTTCTAGAAATCACTGGAGCTTTAATATTGACTAGATACCTAATTTATGGTATAATCATATTTTTAGGGGGGTGGTAAAATGATTAAGTACAATCATGAAAAGGCTATCGAGTATTTCGAGAAATCTAAATATAAAGAGCTCGAAAAATTAATTCACTATGCCGATACTGAGAAAATGTCGGCAGAGGAGATAGTTGAATTAATTGCTTTTATGGCTTTAACTCAACAAAAGCTTCACAAGATCTATTGGTCTGATGAAGTGGTTCAACTAGCAATATTAGCTTTAGAAAAAGCTGATATTAGAGAGCGCCGATATCTTGAAGTAAAAATGTTGCGCAATGAGGCTCAGATTATCATTCGCAATAAAAAAGATGACAAACGCTTCAATAGAGCAATGGAGCTGCTATCTTTGGCGGATAAACACTTCGCTCAGATTAAAGGTTGTGAGCTTGAAGGTCTTTTTGTAAAAGACGAAAAGCTTCGAGTAGATTTTGAATTCCTAAGGAATAGCGGTAGAGCTGAGGAAATTAATCAAATAGTCGAGGAATATATAATTCTTGATAGTCAGTTTAATAAATTCAATGGCGGAGTTGCTGAAACTTGGCAATTAAATGCTGAGTTTCATAGCTTGAGAATAATGGCCTATGCCGGCTATCCTTATGCTAAAATTTTAGGTAGGAAAGTTGCTGAAAAGTTTAGTTCTCGTGGTAATAGACTTAAAGCGTTAGCCGCGAGAATATACACTTTAGGTCGGTTGGGATTTTATCTAAATGAAATCTTAGCTCGAATTAGGGGTGAATAATTTACGAGGTTCATTAGAGCCTCTTTTTCTTTTTTGGTTGAAAACGCTTTAAAAATTTGTTAAAATAGTAAGAGTTGAATGATTGGAAAGGAAGATGATGAAAGATAAGAGAAATAATAATTTTAAGAAGCTAACTCTGAATGTTATTTTTTGGGTAGTAATTATAGCTATTTTTGGCGGAGTTTGGTTGAGTCAAGGCTTTTTTTCAAATGGTTTGAAAGAAGTTGCGATTTCGGATGTGATTTTGCGTGCAAATAAAAGTGAGATTTCAAAACTTGAAATTCAAGGAAACGATGTAAAAATTACCAAAAAAGGTGAAAAGAAAGCGACTGAAAAATCAGTTAAAGAGAGCGGAACGATTTATGAACAAGGTCTTGAAAAGGGTAAAACTACTGTAGAAGTTATGCCAGTTGACAATTCATCAGAAGTAATATGGAATCTTGCAGTTATAATTATTCCTGTTGTCGCTATTGTTGCTTTCTTTATGTTTATTATGCGTTCTGCAAATGGTCAGAACTCTCAAGCAATGAATTTTGGAAAATCTCGAGCAAAACTTTATGGTGAAGATAAAAAGAAGATTAAATTTGAAGATATTGCGGGGAATGAGAATGCAAAACAGGATTTATATGAAGTTGTGGATTTCTTGAAAGATCCTAAAAAATACCAAAAAATGGGTGCAAAAATTCCAAGTGGTGTTTTGATGGTTGGAAATCCAGGAACTGGTAAAACAATGCTTGCTCGTGCAGTTGCTGGTGAAGCGAAAAAGTTCCTTTCTTCTCGATTTCTGGTTCAGAATTCATGGAAATGTTTGTTGGTGTTGGTGCTTCACGTGTTCGAGATCTGTTTTCGAAGGCCAAAAAGAATGCGCCTGCGATTATCTTTATTGATGAAATTGATGCAGTTGGCCGAAAACGTGGCTCAGGAATGGGTGGCGGTCATGATGAGCGTGAACAAACTTTGAACCAGATTTTGGTTGAGATGGATGGTTTTGAAAAAGACACTGGTGTTATTGTTCTCGCAGCAACAAACCGTGCAGATGTTCTTGATCCAGCACTTTTGCGACCTGGTCGATTTGATCGTCGTGTTGAAATTTCTCTTCCTGAAAGAAAAGATCGCCTTGCGATTCTAGAGGTTCATTTCAAGAATAAAAAAGTTGATGATTCGGTTGATTTAAATGCTTTAGCAAAGAAAACAGCGGGTTCGGCTGGTGCTGATCTTGCAAATATTGCTAACGAAGCTGCAATCTTGGCAGCGCGAAATAATCGTGAAGTTATTACTAATGATGATTTAACTGAAGCTTTCGAAAAGGTTGCGATTGGTCCAGAGCGAAAATCGAAGGTAATGAGCGATTTAGAGCGCGAAACTACTGCTTGGCATGAAGCAGGTCATGCTGTGGTTGGTCATGTTTTGCCAGATTCTGACCCTGTTCATAAGGTTACAATTATTCCTCGCGGTGGAACTGGTGGAGTCACTTGGTTCTTGCCACCCGAAGATCGAAGTTATACAAATATTTTTGAATATAAAGATATTTTAGCACGCGCAATGGGCGGACGCCAGGCTGAAATGTTGATTTATGGCGAAGCTGGAATTTCGACAGGTGCTTCTAGTGATCTTCGAAATGCGACAGATATTGCTCGAAATATGGTGATTGAATTTGGTATGGGTGAAGATTTACTTGATCAAGTTTTCCACGAAGAAAATTCAGGAATGTTCTTCGATAAGATGACTCGTGAACGACCATATTCTGAAAAAACGGCAGAAAAAATCGATGTAGAAATTGCGAAATTGATTAAAGAGGCGGTAAATCGTGCAGCTTTAATTTTGAAAGCGAATAAAAAAACCGCTCAAAGATTTGACTGATGCACTTTTTGAAAAAGAAACTTTAGACGAAAAAGAAGTTGCTGAAATTTTGAAAAATGCTAAATTGCCAAAGGAAGTTAAACTTCACGATTAATTATGAAATCGAAAGTTAGATCAATTGTTTTGAAAGCTAATTCAAGATTAACGATTAAATTTGCAGCGATAGTTCTAGCGAGCTCGACTCTTTTGTCGAGCTTGTTGGGCTTTTTACGTGATAGGCTTTTAAACTCATATTATTTAGATTCTTATCCAGATGGAATTGACGCCTATACAGTGGCATTTACGATTCCGGATTTTATGTTTTTTATTCTTGTTTCTGGTGCTTTGAGCGTGACATTTATTCCAGTTTTTAACCAGCGAATGGCGAATCGAAATAAGAAGTCTGCCTGGGAATTAAGCTCGAGTGTTTTGAATTTATTAGCTTTTTTGACGCTAATTACATCTGTTCTGATTATTATTTTTGCTGAACCGTTAGTGAAATATATTGTTGGTCCAGGATTGAGTGAATCTTCGCGAGCTTTGGCGGTTTCGATGATGCGGGTAATTGCGATAAATCCGTTTCTTTTTGCAATTGCAACAGTTTTGACGAGTATCCAGCAGGCGATTGGGAGATTTACTTTTTCAGCACTCGCTCCAGCAATTTACAATATTGGAATTATTATCGGAACGGTATTTTTCACAAATGGGATTAATATTTTCGGCATTCAGATATTTGAGGGTGGAATTATGGGTGTCGCGATTGGTGTTGCTTTTGGATCAGTTCTTCAACTACTTATTGCTGCGGCTGGATTAATTGGGGTTGATTTTAAATATCAATTCAAGATTTTTTGGAAGAATAAAGGTTTTCAGCAAGTAATGAAACTTTTACCAACTCGCTCGATGGATCAAGGTTTAGATTATGTAAATTCAATTGTTGAAACAAATATGGCGAGTCGAATGGGGTCAGGGACAGTACGTGCTTATTCTCAAAGCTTAACACTTCAAATGATGCCGGTTAATTTGATTGGTGTAGCGATTTCGACTGCATTTTTCCCGAATCTTACTGAGCGATTGGCGATTGGACGTAAAGATCTCTTTCGAAAAGATTTACAGTCTGCGCTTCGAATGATTGTTTTTCTTGCTCTACCAGTTTCGGTGATGTTTTTCTTTTTGCGAGGCTATATTGTAAGCTTTATTAAAAATGGTGGCGATGATTTAATTGCTGGACTTTTGGGGGTTTTGGTGCTCTCAATTTTTGCAAGGTCTGTTTATCATATTGCGGCGAGGAGTTTTTATGCGATGAAAGACACAAAAACACCGTTTTATATTTCTTTGGTGGCGATTGGCCTAAATATTGTGTTAGCGATTGTTTTTAGTTTAGTTTTTAAATTTGGTGCTTATGGTTTAGCTTGGGCACAGGCTATCGGTGCGGTTTTTGGAGATAATTATTTTGTTATTTTTTTGATGAGAAAAAAATAATTGATGGGCTTTTTGATGTGGAATTTATTTCAGGGATAATTCGAATGATTATTGCGAGTGCTTTATCTGGCATTGTTTGCTATTTTTTTGGTAGCTCAAATGCCATTGATGGGCTCAGATTTACGCTTTTTCTCGACTTTTTCCAAAATTTGTTTTTTTATTGGTTTAGTGAGTTCTGTGGTTTATATTTTGTCTGCTAAAATTTTTGAAAATTAGAAGAATCTGAACCAATTATTGCTCAAATTAAAAAAAGATAATTTTTGTGCAATTTAAGGTTAAATAATTTGCCTGATTTTTTTAATTATATGTTAAAAATATAGAAAGTTTATGAATTTGGAAAAATATTAGAAATTTTTTTGTATTATTGCACATATTGATCACGGAAAATCAACTTTGGCAGATCGAATGATGGAGATCACAGGAACAGTTCAAAAACGTGATATGAAATCTCAACTTTTGGATTCAATGGATTTGGAGCGTGAAAAAGGTATCACAATTAAACTTGCGCCCGTAACGATGAATTGGAAGGATATTGAGCTCAATTTAATTGATACACCAGGGCATGTTGATTTTTCATACGAGGTTTCGCGTTCACTTCAAGCTTGTGAAGGTGCTATTTTGGTGGTAGATGCTTCGCAAGGAATTCAAGCACAAACGCTTGCGAATGTTTACCTTGCGATGGCTGCTGATCTAAAGATTATTCCTGTTTTAAACAAAATTGATTTGCCAGCAGCTGATATTCCAAGAGTTTCGAAAGAAGTAATTAATTTACTTGGTTGTGAAGAGAGTGAAATTTTACACATTTCAGCAAAGACTGGAATGGGTGTTGAAGATGTTTTAAACGCGGTGATTGAACGTGTTCCGGCTCCAAAGGAGGTTGAATAATGACTAACGATAAAGTTGGGATTATATATTTGATGAAATCCGTTATAAAAGGCGTTTATAAAATTGGAATTTCAAGCAATGATAATTTCGAAAGTCGAATGTATAATCTTGAAAAAAATGGTTATGATAATATAGCCGGTTTAAAGAGGGTTATCGCAATTAAAACTGAAAATTATCAGGCTAAAGAAAAGATGATTCATGAAATTTTTAGCAAGAGTCGAATTGCGGAGACTGAATTTTTTGCAGTAGATCGAAACTTGGTTGAGCAGCTTTTTTATTCTTTGAAGGGTGAAGTTATTTTTCCTAAAAAAGTTGATTCAGAAAAAGGAAATCGAGGAGATTGTGGAACGTCAAGAAGAGGAACTTGGGCGTAGGGATTTTATTAATTTTGTTAAGGAGAATCACAAGAAAAATCCGCAGGTTATTCGAAATATTTTAGGTGAAAAAAAGGAATTTAATGAACACGGAAATAGAGCGAAGGTTTTTCGTGAGCCAAAAGTTTCACCTGGCGGTACTGTTATGACTGAAGAAATTGATGATGGAATTTATATTTTTATAAATTATTCACGAAAAAGATTCAGCTAAGGCAAAACAAGATTTTGAAAAAATATTTGGAGACAATAAATGAAACCACTAAAAGCTTTAATTTTTGACAGTTATTATGATGACTATCGTGGTGTGATTTTGTATGTCCGAATTTTTTCTGGCGAGCTAAAAAAAGGTGATGAAATTAAAATGATGGCGACAGACTCGAAAGGTTTGGCGCTTGAAATTGGCAAACTTCAACCAAAAATGACACCTTTCGAAAAAATGGGTTCAGGTGAAATTGGCTATATCGTGACAAACCTAAAAACTACACGCGAGGCGAAAGTTGGTGACACTGTGACTTTGGTGAGAAATTCTGCCAGCGAACCTTTACCGGGATATCAGAATGTTCAGCCATTTGTTTATGCTGGATTTTTCCCAGTTTCAAACGAAGATTACCAAGATTTGAAAGACGCAGTTGAAAAGTTAAGCTTGAGCGATTCTGCATTACAGTTTGAGCCGGAAAATTCGCCAGTTTTAGGATTTGGCGTGCGAATTGGTTTTCTTGGACTTCTTCATATGGATATTGTGCGCGAGCGTTTGGAGCGTGAATATGATTTAGATTTGGTAGTTACAAATCCTTCAACTGATTACCATGTAATTTTAACAACAGGTGAAGAGTTGGATATTAAGAGTGCAGCTGATTTACCGGACCAAACAAGGATTTCTGAAATTCGTGAGCCGTGGATTAAGGGTGAAATTGTAGTACCAAAAGACTATGTTGGTGTGGTAATCCAACTAATTGTTTCAAAGCGCGGACTTCAGAAAAATTTGAGTTATATCGATGAGCGTGTTTTAATTTCTTTTGAAGCACCACTTGCGAATCTTTTGACTGATTTTTATGATCAGCTTAAAAGTGTTACATCTGGTTATGGTTCATTTAATTATGAGCTCTGGGATTATTTGGTAGAAGATTTAGTACGAGTTGATTTTTATGTTGCGGGCGAAATGGTTGATGCGCTTTCGGTGATGTGCCACCGCTCAGAGAGTGCGCGAATGGGCCGCGAAATCACAGCAAAATTGAAAGAAGTGATTCCGCGACAGAACTTCCAGGTGGCGATTCAGGCGGCAATTGGTGGAAAATTTATTGCGCGTGAGAATATTTCTGCTTATCGAAAGGATGTGACGGGTTATCTTTATGGTGGTGATGTTTCTCGAAAGAAGAAATTACTCGCCAAACAAAAGCGCGGTAAAAAGCGAATGAAGAAATTTGGAAATGTTGAAATTCCGAGTGAAGCTTTTACCGTGATGTTGAAACGAGATTAAAAGAAAAGAGGACTTCAAAACCTCTTTTTTATTTTTTTATACTTGACAAAAATGGTCTGGGGGGTAAAATGATTATATAATAATTAAAAATTTTTATAAAGGGAGTTCTAATGAAAGAAGAAAAAAATCAACTATAAATTCTAATGACAGTAAACAGTTAAATAAAAGTCTCTACAAAAAAACTAAATCTGAAAAAAACCTTTTTACAAAAAAAGCTTGGTTTTGGGTTGTTATAGTTGTATGTTGTATTTGATTATGCTTATAGGCAGTCAATCTAAACAGGCCGAAAAAGTTGGTGAAAATAAAAACCCTGAATCAACCATATCATCTCAAATTCAAAATAAAGAATCCAAGAAAGAAGAAAAAACTGAATTTAAGGTTGGTGATATAATTGCATTTGACGGAAAAAGAATTAACCGTTGAAAAGGTTGAGCGAAACTGGAATTCTGGAAATGCTTATATGAAACCAAAAGATGGAAAAGAATACGTAAAAGTTTTAGTAAAGATTGAAAATAAGTCTGAAACTGAGATGAACTATAATGTTTTCGAATTTAAAGCTGAAGATTCTAATGGAGCTGCTGAAAGTGCTGATTGGCAAACCTATAGTTTACCAGATAGTCTTGGTTCTGGTGATTTAATAAAAGGTGGTAAAAAGAGCGGTTCTATGATTTTTGAAGTTCCCTACCGGCTCTTCATTAAAAACTTCACTATCAACCATCATTCTGGTCAAATAAAAAAAGTTATTGTTAATCTATGATAAATTTCAAAACGGGCTTGCTATGAGCTCGTTTTAATTTGCTAAATTACTTAAAAAATGATAAAATATAAACAGTTATGTTAGCTTATAAAAATAGATTTCACGGTCATGGTAGTTTACGCTATGTCTATTCAAACGGAACTTTCGGTTCGTACACAAAAAAATTACCGTGAAATTTGTAAAAAAATCCACACCGTAAAGATTCACGTTTTCGCTGTGGTGGTTTCGAAAAAGGTTTTAAAAAGTGCAGTCGGTCGAAATCGCATTCGTCGTCGAGTTTATGAAATTATTCGCCACGAATTGCCGAAAATAGATGGTACTTTTGATGTTGCGGTTATGATTTTTCATAAAAGTGTTAAAGATATTTCTCACGAAGAGTTAAAAAGAAAATATAGTAAACACCTTTTAAAGAGGCTGATTTTTTTATTGTAATAAGTAGTGAAAAAGTAGTATAATAATAGATATGAACTTGTTTGAAATATTTATTACTCAACCGATTTTAAATCTACTTTTGGTGATTTATAACTTTATTGGCGATTTTGGTTTCACAATTATTATCTTTACTTTAATTGTGCGTTTTTTGATGTGGCCATTAACAAAAAGTCAGCTTCATCAATCAAAGGTTATGCGAAAACTTCAACCTGAATTACAGAAGATTCGAAAGAATGCAAAAGGTAATAAACAGCTTGAAACTCTCCAGATGATGGAGCTTTATCGTAAGCATAACTTTAAGCCATTCCGCTCAATGTTAACGCTATTTATTCAGCTCCCAATTCTTTTAACAATTTTTAGTGTAATGAGAATTGTGGTAAATTCTCCTGATCAAATTTCGAAATGGGTTTATCAGCCAGTTGCACAAATGGGCCGAGTTAGTGAGGTTATTTCACACAAAAAGCTTGATCCAAAATTCCTTGGTGTTATTGATCTAACAGATGCAGCTGTGCCGTTGAATGACTTTTCTAGCGGATTTATGATGGTTATTGTTCTTGGTTTGGCAGTTTCACAATGGTATATGATGAAACAGCTCCAACCGAAAAATGAGAAGCGTCGAGTCCGTGATATCTTTAAAGAAGCTGCGGAAGGAAAAGAGCCAAATCAGTCTGAGCTTAATGCTGCGGTTAGTTCTAATATGAATATGTTAATGCCGGCAATTTTGCTTTTCGTGATGAGTGGACTTTATGGCGCGCTAACACTCTACTACTTAATTTCGAACATAATCCAAATTATTCAGCAAAAATATGTTTTCTCAATTGATTCGAAAGAAATGGATGAGATTGCTAGTGAATCTTTAAAAAAGAAACTTCGAAACGCTAAAGAGGCGGTTGTTGTAAAAAACATATCAGTTAAGCCACCAAAAAAAGATAATAAAGAAAAGTCTGGTGGATCTAATATTCGAAGGATTAAAGCAAAAGATGGAAAACGGAGGTAATATGAATCGGGAAGAATCAATTGTTTTTGCACAAAAATTTTTGGAAGATATTCTGAGTTTTTTCGGGGTTAATTTGGCGGTTCATTCGACCGCAGATGATGAAATTATCCAGCTTTCAGTTCCTTCGAGTGAATTAAACTCGTTATTCATTGGCCGAGATTCGAATAATTTGCGATCATTGCAGTTTTTGATTTCGCGAGCTTTGGAGTCTAAAAATGCTGAACTTTCTCGCGTTAATATTGATGTTGCTGATTATAAAAAACAGCGTGCCCAAAAAATTGAACAAAAAGCAGAAAAGTGGATTGAGCAGGTTCGAAAAACTGGGGAACCTTATCGCTTGAATTTGAACCCAACGGATCGGTTTACGGTTCACAAATTGGCGCAAGATTATTCTGACATTGAAACTCATTCTGAGGGTGAGGGTCGTGAACGCCAGTTGATTATTTCAAAAAAACAATAATTTTTCAGAACAAACCTTTAGGGGTTTGTTTTTCTTTCGAAAAAAAGGTTGATAATCATAAGCAAAAAGACTATAATATAAGCTATGAAGGAAATTTTTCAAAAGGGTAATTTTGGCTGGATTTTTGGTTTTGTAATTTTTGCCCTGATTATTAGTGGAATGTTAATTGATGTTTTGTATCGCGAAGGTTTGATTGGCGACAGAAAAAGCGTTTTAGTTATTGGAACACACGCGGGATTTAAGCCTTTTGAATATTTGAAGAATGGCAAGGTTATTGGTTTTGATGTCGATATTTCGAAAGAAGTTGCAAAAAGTTTAGGAAAAGAATTAAAGATTGAAGATACTGCTTTTGATGGTCTTTTGCCGGCGCTTGAAAGTGGTCAGGTTGATATGGTAATTGCAGGAATGACTAAAACTCCGGAGCGAGAAAAGAATGTGCTATTTTCGGAACCTTATTATTTAGCGGCACAAAAAATTATCGTTCGAAAAAATAGCTCAATTAAGAATAAATATGAACTTTCGGGTAATAAAATTGGCGTTCAACTTGGAACAACGAGCGACACGATTGTTTCAAAAATTAAAGGAGTTAATGTTGTTAAACTTCAATCTGTGCCGAGTGTTTTGCAAGATTTAAGTTCTGGTAAAATTGACGCTGCTGTTCTTGACGAAGCTCCCGCTGATCAATATGTAAAAGGATTTTCGAATCTAGAAGTTTTGCCGGATTCTTTAGGTAATGAAGAGTATGCAATTGCGATCAAAAAAGGAAACGATGATCTGAAAAATCAGGTCGATAAAGTAATTGACGAAATGAAAAAAGATGGCAGATATCAAGAATTGTTGAAGAAATATTTTGGCGAAAGAGGTAAGGAATGAATTTCTGGGAAGTAATTTTTGGCGGAAATCGCTGGATGTTTTTATGGCAAGGATTGGAAGTTACCTTGGTTTTAACGGTTTTGTCGTTAATTCTAGGTTCAATTATCGGTGTTATAATTGCTTTGATGCGAACATCAAAATTCAACCTCTTTCAAAATTCAAAAAATGGGAAATTGGCGGATTTTAATCCATTTGCTTTTTTGGCAAAAATTTATGTTGATATTATTCGCGGAACACCACTTTTAGTGCAGCTTTCTAATTATGTATTATGTGGTTTTTGGCTCATATCAATTTATGCCAAAAATTTTCATTGCAACAATTGCTTTTGGAATTAATAGTGGTGCTTATATTGCTGAAATTATTCGCGGTGGTATTGAGAGCGTTGATAAAGGACAAACTGAAGCTGCAAGATCGCTCGGGTTTAGTAATTGGCAGGCGATGCGGTTGGTGGTTTTACCACAGGCGCTTCGAAACTCTCTACCTTCGTTGATTAGTGAATTTATTGCATTACTCAAAGAGACTTCAATTGTTGGTTGGATTGGGTTGAGTGATATTATGCGAGGTGCGGATAATATTCGTTTCGAAACTTCGACGGCATTTCAGTCGCTTTTTGCAGCTGCACTAATTTACCTCGGATTGACTGCTATTTTTACGCGAATTATGTCACGAGTTGAAAGGAAATTGAGCAATGAAAATAATTAAAGTTAAGAACTTAAAAAAGAGTTTTGGGTATAATCATGTTTTGAAAGACATTGATATCGAGATTGAAGAAGGCGAAGTTGTGGTTATTGTTGGTTCGAGTGGGTCTGGAAAATCAACGTTTTTGAGGTGTTTAAATTTATTGGAAGAGCCAACTTCTGGCGAAATTACAATTGACGGAGTCGAAATAACAGATAAAAAAGTTGATCTCAATACATTGCGGCGAGAAGTTGGAATGGTTTTTCAGCAGTTTAATTTATTCCCAAATTATAACGTAATTGATAATATTAAATTAGCACCAAAGAAACTTAGAAAAACTTCTGATCAATCCGCCACGAAGAAAGCAAGAGAGTTACTCAATAGTGTTGGTCTTTTGAATAAAGCTAAGGAATTCCCAGTAAATTTATCTGGTGGGCAAAAACAACGAGTCGCAATTGCGCGCGCGTTAGCGATGGAACCAAAAATTATGCTTTTTGATGAGCCGACTTCAGCGCTCGACCCAGAAATGATTGGTGAGGTTTTGGATGTAATTCGAAATGTTGCCAAAAAGGGGATGACGATGGTCATTGTAACGCACGAAATGAAATTTGCTCGCGAAGTTGGAACAAGAATGATTTTTCTCGATAAAGGTGTAATAATTGAAGATGGTACACCGGAAGAGGTTATGGATCATCCAAAAAACGGAGCGTGCAAAGCAATTTTTTTAGCATAAAATAAAAATTAAAAATAATGTGTCAAAAATGACACATTATTTTTTTGAAGACAACTTTTTTTGTAAAGAATAAAAGTTCCAGATTAGACTAAAAAAATTGTAGCAATTAATTTTGAAATTAGAAGAGCAATCTTTATTATTTTTTTAAATATGTTTTTCGAAAAATTGGCAAAAAGTATAAAAAAATGATAAAATTTTTGGATAGCCCAGAGTCCAAAAAAAGTGTAATGATGATGAAAAAGAGCCATTTCATGAACAATTCTTTTTTTATTATTTGAAACAGATTTGAAAGTAATTTTTCTTGTTTAGCGAAAAAAACTGTTTGCAAAAGTTATTCCTGTTGAGCAAAATGTTCGCAACAGTAATAGGGACATCGAAAGGCTGTTAAAGCTGAAAAAGAATAACAAAAATCGAGAACTGTGTTTCAATCCACCGATAATTGCGAACCAAAACTCTTGGCTATTTTTTAGCTTTTCTGTGAGATTTTTCACGTTCAAACTCCTTAATTTCTTGAGCTAAATAAATTGGTCGATTTTTTGACTCAATAAATATTCGACCGATATATTCACCTAAAACTCCAATTGAAATGAGTTGAATTCCGCCGAGAAAGAGAATTACTGACATGATCGAAGCGTAACCATCACCAGTTGGAACGCCAAAAAATGGACGGATTAATAAAAACACGATCCATGAAAAAGCGCCAATTGAAATGAAAAAGCCTGTAAATGTTGCAATTCTGAGTGGAGCGACGGTGAAGCTCGTAATTCCTTCGATTGCTAAATTGAAAAGTTTTCGGTAATTCCATTTGGTTTCGCCAGCAATTCGAGCATCGCGTTTATAGGTAATTTCTTTCTTTTTAAAACCAACCCAAGAAAACATCCCTTTAGTATAGCGGTTATTTTCACGTAGAGTTTTTTTCAAGCTTCAACTGCGCGTCGATCAAGAAGTCGAAAATCTCCAGTGTCGCGCTGAATTTTAATTTGAGAAATACTATCAAGAACGCTATAAAACCATTTTGAAGTTTGTTTTTTAAGCCAAGTTTCACCGTCTCTTGATTCGCGTTTTGCATAAACATCATCATATCCTTCTTCCCAAAGATTAAGCATTTCGGGGATTAATTCTGGCGGGTCTTGAAGGTCAGCGTCGATGATTACTAGTGCATCACCTTTTGCGTAATCAAAACCAGCTAACATTGCATTCTCTTTACCGAAATTTCGACTCAAATTAATATAAGAAATTCGTGAATCTTTATCGCTTTCATTTCGAATGATTTCCATTGTTTTGTCTTTTGATCCATCGTTAATAAAAAGGAATTCGAAATCATATTTTGAAGTGTTTTTTACTAAAAGATTAAGCCTTTCGAAGAGTTTTGGTAAAGATTTTTCTTCGTTATAGGCTGGAATCATAATTGTGACGAGTTTTTTCATAGTAATTATATTATAGCATAAGACGATATAAAAATATAAATAAAATGTTGAAATTTTGATTTGGGATTATGTTAAAAATAACTCTAGGAGAAGATAAAATGAAAAATAAACACACAAAAATACCAAAAAAACTAAAAATCATTATTATTTCTATCATTGCGATTTTGCTAGTTTCTGGCGGGATTTTTCTGGTGGGTAAATTCGAAATCAAAAAAATAATAACGAGAAAAAAAGAAGAAAAAAACTACAAAAAGTTGAAGAGAAAAACATGAGGATTCGAAAAAAAGATGAATTAAAAACTGAAGAACAAAAAAACGAGCGAGAAAGAAAAACTCAATGACCTAGAAAAACTAAAGAGTCTCAATACTGATCATGCTGAGGGAACAGTTGAGACTTCAGGTTATACGAAATTTCCAACTTACACGACAGTTCAGGTTGAAGATGGTGCGGTTCGTGTTGCGGGGCAGATTTCGGGATTACTTTATGATGAAGGTGGAAGCTGTTCTTACACACTAACACATACAGATGGAACAAAAATTGAAATTTCGACAGAAATTTTGGAAAGTCCAGGGAATAAATACTGCAAAGCGATTACAAAAAAAATTATCGACAGTGAATTTAAATCTGGAAAATGGACTGCAATAACAACTTACAAAAACTCAAAGCAAAAACAAGAAGGAAGGTCAGATGCTCAAAGTTTTACAATCGAGAAATAGAGAGTTTAAAAAAGTAGCAATAATTGGTATTCCAATTATTGCAATTGTAGTATTTAGTGCTTTAGCAGTAGTTCGAAATCTTTCGAACGCCGTTAAAGCGACCGATTTTAACCCTGGTCGAATTATTGATGATAGTATTTTTTATAATAAAGATGCTATGAATGTTCAGCAAATTCAGCAGTTTTTAGATTCGCAAGTTGGTCAATGTGATACTTGGGGAACTGGTCCATCTGGCCGAAACGATGGACGAACTGCAGCGCAATTTGCAGCAGCGCAAAATTCGTCCTATTGGCACAGGCCACCTTATGCGTGTATAAATAATTATCACGAAAATCCAAACACTGGTGAAACTTCTTTCGAAAAAGGTGGAGGAGCTTTCGAAGGTGGAATTTCGGCGGCGCAGATTATCTATGATGCAGCTCAGAAATATGGAATTAATCCACAAGTTTTGATTGTTTTGCTGAAAAAAGAATCACTAAATGTTTTGAACGACAATTGGCCGGTGAAAAATCAATATAAATATGCGATGGGATACGCTTGCCCAGATTCTGGACCAGGATTTTCGGCATCTTGTGCAGATTCGAAAGCTGGTTTTTATAAGCAAATGACTTTGGCGGCTTGGCAGATGAAATATTATAAAGACCATTATAAAGATGGTGGCTATTCGTTAAAGCTTGGATGGAATAATATTCAATATTCACCAAATCCAGCTTGTGGCACAAAACGTGTTAATATAGAAAATATAGCAACTTTGAGTTTGTATATTTATACACCATATGTACCGAATGACGCAGCACTGGTGAATTTTCCAGGAACTTCACACTGTGGGGCTTATGGAAATCGAAACTTTTTTATGTTCTTCAATCAGTTGTTTGGTTCAACTCTGGAAGGTAAAAGAATCCATAGCGGAATATATAAGAGATACATTGAGTTGGGTGGTAATAAGGGATATCTTGGTGATGTAGATTCTGATTTTTTCAAGACCAATAAATCAATATTCCAAAGGTTTAAAAATGGTTTCATAGTTGGAAGTGATAGTACTGGATATTGGGAAAATTATGGTAAAATTAGACAAAGATATTCTGAGTTAGGTTATGAACATGGTAAGATGGGGCTACCTCTGTCTGGATATTTCAACATTATCAATAATGGTCATGCGCAAAAATATCAGAATGGTTTCATAATTGGAAGTGATAGTACTGGATATTGGGAGAGTATTGGTTTAATTAGAGATAAGTATGCTCAATTAGATTATGAACATGGTAAGATGGGGCTACCTATAACACAAGAATTTTCAACTATTCAAGGTGGATGGTTTCAAAAGTACCAGAACGGATTTATTATAGGTAGTCCGAAATCCGGATATCATGAGAGTTATGGTGATATACGTGAACGCTGGAATAAGATTGGCAATGAGAAAGGTGTATTAGGATTCCCTACCAGCGATGTTATTAGCGAGAAAGGCTACAAGAGACAGCAATATGAGAAGGGCTGTATTATGGGTAATAGCAATTTAGGATATTGGGAAATTCAAGGTGATGTATATAAATTTTATAATTCATTGAGTAATTTCCAGAAAGATGATCTTGGCCTTCCATTGAAAAATGAAATATGGGATAATGGGAAATGGATTCAATATTTTGAAAGAGGAATAATAACAGGTGTTGGAGATAAATATATACTAGAAAATAGGTAAGTAGTATAATAACTTATGGTAGTCTAAAAGTATTTTAAGATTACATAATTCTAAAGTTAAAAGCAGCAGAAATGCTGTTTTAACTTATGTAAAAATAATCTGAAAACTATTTCTTTATATCTTTGTTAGGTTAAGAAATGAGAAAAATTAATAAGGTTAGATGAATTTATTATTTGGATATATAGAAAAATAAGAGATAGTATTATTCTTTAAAGAAGATGAAGATATTTAGGATAGATAAATAGAATTGGTAATCGTAGGTGTTAGAATTAGTTTAGTATTGGATTGTTTGCCTATATATGGTATAATTAAAAGCATAATGATTAAAATAGGATTTTTTGAAAAGAGGAATAGGGTTTTACTTGCAGAACTCGTTAAAACGGATTTTAAGTTGAGATACCAAGGATCGGCTTTAGGGATTTTGTGGTCAGTTCTTAAGCCTCTTATGATTTTTGTTGTAATGTATTTTATATTTGTAAAATTCTTGCGAATTACCGATCCTTCAATTCCAAATTATGCAATAACTCTACTTCTCGGTCTCTCTCTTTGGGGATTTTTTACCGAAGCAGTTACTTTGGGAATGAATTCAATTGTTGCTCGTGGTGATTTGATGCGAAAAATTAATTTTCCAAAATATATCGTGATTGTTTCTTCGATGGTGAGTGCTTTAATTTCACTTTCAATTAATCTTTTGGTGGTTTTAGCTTTTGCGATTTTTGCTGGTGTAAAATTCCAATGGTCTATTTTACTTTTACCATTTAATATTGCTCTTCTTTTCGCTACAGCTTTTGGTTTAGCATTAATCTTATCAACTCTCTATGTTAAATTCCGTGATATTTCGCATATTTGGGAAGTCTTTATGCAGATTTTAGTCTATTCAATGCCAATTATGTATCCAATTTCAATGGTTGCGAAAGTTTCATTTTTTGGTGTTTCGATTGCGAAAATTATGATACTTAACCCGATTGCGCTTGTAATTCAAGATATTCGCCATAATTTGATTGCTCATGAAACACCAACTTTCTGGACACTTTTTGAAAATTACTGGTTTGCGTTAATCCCAATTTTAATCACAGCTTTATTAGTAGCTTTTGGAATATGGTATTTTAACAAAAATTCAAAAAAATTTGCGGAGATTATGTAATGGGAAAATATGCTTTAGAAGTAAAAAATGTTTCGAAAAGTTTTCGTTTACCAACAGAACAGGCAAGCGGTATTAAACAAGCTTTCGTAAACTGGACAAAAGGAATTAAGGGCTATAAAGAGCAAAAAGTTCTTAAGGATATCTCATTTAAGGTTAAGAAGGGTGATTTTTATGGTATTGTTGGGCGAAATGGTTCAGGAAAATCCACATTACTCAAGATTATTTCACAAATTTATACACCAGAAAGAGGTATAGTAAAAGTTGACGGAACTTTGGTACCATTTATTGAACTTGGTGTTGGATTTAACCCAGAACTTACCGGACGAGAGAATATTTATTTGAATGGTGCACTTCTTGGTTTCTCGAAAGAAGAAATTTCTGCAATGTATAATGAAATTGTAGAATTTGCTGAGCTCGAAGAATTTATGGATCAGAAATTGAAGAATTATTCTAGCGGAATGCAGGTTCGTTTGGCTTTTTCGATTGCGATTAAAGCTCAAGGTGATATTTTAGTGTTGGATGAAGTTTTAGCAGTTGGTGATGAAGCCTTTCAACGTAAATGTAATGATTTTTTCGAAAATATTAAGAAAGACAAGACTAAAACAGTTATCTTAGTTACACATTCAATGGCAGATGTTAAAAAGTATTGTAATAATGCTATTTTTATTGCTGACGGTATGATAAGTGAATCTGGTGATGTTGATAAAGTTGCCGAGAAATATATAGCTTCTAACCTAGATATTCTTAATTCGCGCAATAATCATAGCCATACTGCCGATAATAATTCTTCTTCAATTAAAATTGTTGGGAATAAATCGATTATTCATCATGGCGAATATTTTGAGGCTGATATAGAATATTCGTATAAGGGCAATGCTGAATTATATATTGCTTATATTCTTCAAGATGAAGGTAGGGGTGGTAGAGTTTATGATAGTGGTCATATAAAGGTTTCTTCGGATGATTCAGTATTTAATATTAGGTTTTCTTTAGACAATTTTAATTCTACCGACTTTAGGGTTGTTGCAGTTCTGTATGAGAAAAATAAAGGTCATTCTAATTCTAAGGCTATTGCTAATACTTTTGATGGCGGTGATTTTAGATTTAAGTATCTAACTGCTAAAACTGACAATGATTATGGTTTAGTGAAAAAAATATTATTAAATAGGAATAAAGAGTTTTTAAACAATACCACTACTTGAGGTTAAGTAGTGGTATTAAAAGTAAAATTATTTTTTTAGCTTATTTTTTTTTAGTGTGCAATATTTTTTTATCTAATTTTATATTTTTTTAATGAATAATAATATATTAGCCAAAAATAAATGTTAGTAGGGCATTTTTTTAGTATTAAGGTTGCTATAAGCAGAAATATATATTTTATCGCCCCTCATCTCTGATGTTCTTTTTAATAAATTTTGGTGCTAGTATTCTATTACTAATAATATGCTTTATATTATTTAAAGATTTTTTTATATTCTCCTTGTTTGGTTGAATATTGAACAGATGACATTATGAAAGATATTAGCCATCTAGCTTTTAATAAGTTGAACGTATGGGTTATTGTGCTGGTTTGATATTTTTTTGAAAAATTTATCTAGTTCTCTTGCATTTTTTTATTCTATATTCAGTATTTAGTTTTGTAGTTTTTTTACTATACTTGTTTCACTATTGGATATATATGTATAATAAGGCGTTGTGTCTAACATATCAATCCTGCTTGATTTTTGATAAGAAATTTCAGGTTGAAATATTAGATCTTCTCCAAACTTTAAGGTTTTTCATCTAATTTAATATTATTATTATGGATTGTATTTTTGTAAAGTTTATTCCATAGGTTATACATTCGTCCATCTAAACTTAGAGATTTTTAATGTTTTTTTCGTACTATATCAATTTTTTTACTCTGTTATGCATTGTTTTTCTAAAGTTAATGCATCTATAAGTACTTTTTATTATATTGATCATATCTTATGTTCCACCCAAAAACAAGCATATCTGAATTTTTTTATAATTATTCGTCTTTATTATTTTTTTATGGCGTTTAAAAAGATGGTCGGTATCTATAATGTCGTCTGAATCGAAAAAAATCCAATCCATTCTCCAGATGCGTTAGATATTCCAATATTTCTAGATGCGCTAGGGCCAGAATTTCTTTGTCTTATTACCGATACATTATTAAGCTTGGATATATTTTTTTAGAGAATCTAATGTTTCTTGATCATCCGATCCGTCATCAATAACTATAATTTCTAATATACTACCTATTGTGTCATTCACTTTAAGTGCTGAATTTACTATATTTTTCTATATTAGTACCCGTATTGAAATACGGGTACTATAAAACTTATTAAATATTTCAAGTTATTGCTCATATATTTAATTATATGTCCTTAGAAATCTTATCTATAAAGCTCTTCCATGAATGCTGTGTTTTCAACTTTTTTCGTAAATTTGCTATAAATTTTTTTCTGCATGTGCTGGGTTATTTTTTTAGGAAATTCTATAGCCTTTTACATACCCATCTATATCTTCCATATCCACTAGCATCCCACTCTCTTTATCGGTTATAAATTCGCTGATTCCGCCAATATTGCTAGATACTATTGGTATTCCTTTAGATGCTACTTCCAATAGTATATTTGGAACCCCGTCTGTTTGTGATGTGTATAGATATATATCGTAGTTATTTGTTTCTATAGAATTTATGCCTTTAAATTCTCCCATATAGTTAACACGAGAGTCTTTGAAATAATTTTTTTACTATATTGTTTTTCAATAACCCCGTATGCATCTATTTCAAAAATCTTTCGAGAGCTCTTTTGATATTTTTTTAAGGATATCTGGTCTTTTTTTGAAGTGCTATTCTGCTAGCCCATAGGATTTTAATTTTTTTGACCATATTCTATATTATCTGAGTTATCATCTTCTATAGTTTGTGGTTGATAGTGAACTCTAAACTTAGTTTTTTCAAATAAATTATTTTTCCAAAGCTTGATCTATTACTGCTTGGTTATCTGTGAAAACTAGATTAACTATATCCCATACTTCCACTAATTCAGGGATCTGCAAATGAGAGTATTCTATCTTTTTGGCTAGTAAATTCACGCATAAACAAAGATATATTTAATTTAATATTTTTTTCTTTAATTACTAACTTGTGTTCTGATAGCCATCTATACCAGTATTTATCATTTATTAAGTGTAGATTTTTTTAATTTTTTTGCTTGGATTAGGAGACGCGACCATATTATATTCTTTTTTTCATAATCTCCCATGTTTTTTTCGTTAATCTTCCAAAGTCTATTAGATCTACATCTAAACTATTGAAAAAAATCAATAGTTTTCTTGTTGAATGGCCGTGTTGATAGTATTCCTATATTCCATTTAGGGTGAATCTCTTTTAGCGCTTTAATATAGTTAGAAATTAACTTTTCTGTTCCACCTCTTCCACTCATAGCAGGTGCTAAAAATAGATAATCTATATTATTTCCAGACATCTGTTCGCATAGCTTTTTATATATGATTCCATATTCATTTTCTAGTGGGTTAAAAGTTAGCGGATGAAATTCTACTTGTGATATTTTTTTCTTTTGTAGGGTAGAGCTGATTTTCTATAACATTGATTTCTCTCCAATCTTCAATAAAGAAGGCGGGGAGCTTTTTCATATTTTTTTTACCTAGGATTATTGATGCTACTGGTGACATAACTCTTCTTATATTTTCTGATTTTCTTTTGCAATATCATATAATGCTCGGTAGCATTTTTTTAATATTAATCTTAATCTTAGAATTTGTCTTCTTTTTGAGATGTTGGCATTTTTGATTGATTTGATGTATTCTATATCAAATAGGTTTGAATAATCTAGAATTGTATCTCTATGCTGGGTTGTTACCGAGACGTTAGGCCGCTGTCGATAGAATAAAGTGGTTTCAGGCGCAATAAGTATGGGTATATTTTTTTAGAAATAATATCACAGTTAAATAAATAGTCTTCAAATCCAAAACCTCCTTTTGGGGGTCTAAATGGCGTATTCCTTAATAACTCTTTTTTAGCTATTAAAGTTAGTGTCCAAGGATTCCAATATGACATTTGTATAGAATCTATATTTTTTTCTGTAGAGTTTCGCATTTGCCATACTGCTAGAGAGTTCATGCGAGTACCGAACATCGCATGTATTTGAGGTCTAATGATTGAATTTTCGTTTTCTTTTAATTTTTCCAATCCATTTTTGAACCATTTTTTAGAAACTAGATCATCGCCATCTACAAGTGCGCATATTGATCCTTTTGCTTTTGATATTGCAAAATTTCTATTATCTGCAGGGTTTCCAAAAGATGATTCGAATATTCTGATTTGTTTTTTCTTACTCAAAAATTTAGCGACTCTTATAGTTTCATTATCTGGATTATCTAGACTTATAATTATTTCGTAGTTTATTTCAGGTATTAGTTCTATAGATTTTTTTCTATAGATAATATTGTTTTATATAGATACAATCCTTCGTTATGGGCTGTTACTACTATAGATAATTTAGTTTCTTCTATATTTTTCATATATACCATTATATCATATGGCGTGTTAAAAATTGAATATTGGATTGGTGTGTGTTATAATGATGATATGGTAATTAAGGCATTAAGAATATTTTCTCTTATCAGCTTAATATTTGGTATATTTGGTCTTTCAAAAAATATATTCAGTATATATGATTTTTATAAAGTATTGATTGTAGCAATAGTATTGATTTTTGTTTGTTGTGGCGGTTTTTTTATTATCTAAAAAAATTTAGTAAGAAAAACACTGCTTGTATTCTTTATTTTTTTATCGCTTCGATCTCTCAAATGATAACTGGCTTTTCTACTGCCTCAACACAACACTCTTGGGATGCTGGTGCTATACAAACCATAGCTAATAACTATAAAAAAACTGGTAATACCGATCCAGATAATAAGGCTTGGGAATATAATTATTTATTGAGGTATGATAATAATGTAACTATAACTTATTTTGTAGTAATAATATATCGTATAGCTAATTTTGTAGGTATTGATAAAGATATACTTCTAATTTTTTTATAAATAATATATTAATTCTTCTTTCTTCATTGTTTATAATGGCTATTATCTATGTTAAATTTAATAAATCTGTCTTTTTCCATTATATCAACATTTATTATTGCCATAATAAACTTTTTCTCCATATTCTACGGTATTTTATACGGATACTGTCGGTCTGTTTTTTTCGTTGCTTCTCAGTTATTTATTCTTTTTACTTATTGAATTATATGCAAAAAAAGGCAATGGCTACATACTAAAAAAATCTTAACTATATTATTAGGAATTTTTTTGCTTACTTAGGATATTCTATAAAGCCTACCACTTTAATATTAATGATATCAATATTTTTTTAGCTTCATTATTTTTTTCATAAATAGATGCCGAAATATTAAAAATAATCGCAAAAATATTTTTGGTTTATTTACAATTGAGCTATTTCTTCCTTTTTTTGTATTAAACACTTTAATTGTATCTTCTAACGGTTTTTGCGAAATATTCTAGTAGTCAAATACGGGAAAAAGAGAACTGGATTTTTTTACATTATTTAGGTATGGGATCTATGCGAGGGCTTCCACCTTACAATGAATGTAGCACTGGATCATATTGTCCAAGGTATGCTGATGATACTGCCACTAAAGGCGCAAGAGAGCGTGAGAAAGTAAGTTTAAATATATTTATTGATAGTTTGACAAATAATTTTTCCTTTTTGGATGGTCTAAATTTGCTATTTTAAAGATTTCGAATTTCTTTAACGACGGAACGTTCGGAGCGTGGGGAGAGGGTTCTAGTAGAAATAATTTAATACAATTTTTTTAGATGATGGTAATGTAGCACATAAATTTAGGCGTTTTCTATCTTGGAACGGTGATAAATTTCGGCTATTTAGTGTTTTTATTTCTATTATATGGGGCGTTATTCTTACTTTTATTTACAATTTTTCATATTTAAATCAGCTAATAAGTTTAAATACTATTATGTAGTTTTATTATTTTTCACTCTTTTTAGTAGTCGCATATCAGGTTTTTATTTGAAAGTAGAGCAAGATATATTTTTTTATATTTACCTATTTTTTTACAGTAGGTGCTGCGTTTGGTTTGAATTTTATATTGGAGATGTTTAATGATCGTAATGAAAAAAAGATAAAATAACCATATTTAAAGTTAATTTAGTATTATCTGATACCTTAGCAGTTGTTAGCTCATTTATGCTAGCTTATTTTGCGCGAACCCATCTTGATACGCGAGCATATTATTTTGCACCAAATATTTGGAACTTTATTTTTCTAGCAGTTTCACTTCTTCCTCTTTGGTTGGCCATTAACTATTTTCTTTTTGGTCTTTATGATCGTTCGGTATTTTTTTATCGACCAAAAAGAATATGGACGAGTATTAATTGTTTCGATCATTAGTATTATGGCGATGATTTCTTATGAATTTTTCACTGGTGATGAAGTTTTTCCAGTTCGAATAATTGCTGCGTTTTTCGTTCCAATTAATTTTTTGATGATGATAATTGGTCGCGAAATTGTGCGTTTTATTCGCCGAGCTTTAATTCGAAGTGGTTTTGGTCGTCAAAAAGTATTAATAATTGGTTCAAATTCGCGCTCAACTGATTTAGCGCAATTTTTCCACGATAATATTGATTTTGGCTATGACATAATCGGAATGGTTGCGAAAAGTAATTTTTTACCAATAAATTCTGGCGTTCGGCATTTTTCGAATTTTAAAGAGGCGGTTTCAAAAACTAAACCTGATATTTTAATTCAAACTGATTCATTAAGGAGCGAAGATATTTATAACTATGCGATTGAAAATCATCTTGAGTATATGTTTGCGCCGCAACAGGATCGGTTGCTTTCGCAGATTAATACAATCGAAGTTATTGGAGGAATTCCAATTATCGATGTAAAAGTTACAAAACTCTTTGGAATGGGGCGAATTTGGAAGCGCTTGATGGATTTAATTCTATCGGTTTTGGGTTTGGTTTTGGTCTCGCCAATTATGCTAATTGTTGCAATTGTTATGAAAATTACTGCGCCGAAAGATTCGATTTTTTTCAGGCAGGTTCGTTTGACTCGATTTAATCGTGAATTTTATATCTATAAATTTCGCTCACAAAAGGCTGAATTTGATGGGTTAACACCAGAACAGGCTTTTGAAAAAATGGGAAAACCTGAGCTTGCAAAAGAATATCGTAAAAATGGCGATCAGTTAGATGATGATCCGCGAGTTACAAAAATTGGGAAATTCATTCGGGCAACCTCTATTGATGAGCTTCCGCAACTTTTTAATGTGATTAAAAGTGATATTTCATTAGTTGGACCGCGTGCTTTAATTCCGCAAGAAATCAATAAATCAAATCGAAAAAAATGTAATTTTTGGCGGTTAAAGCTGGGAGTAACTGGTTTAGCTCAGGTTTCGGGTCGTCGTGATATTTCTTTTGAAGAGCGCCGCCGATTGGATGTTTATTATGTTCAAAACTGGTCGATTATTTTTGATATTCAAATTTTATTTAAAACTGTTGCAAGTGTAATTTTTCGAAGAGGAGCAAAATAATGCAAAAAAATCCCAAAATGGCTCAAAGGTAAAAAAAGGTTGCAATTATGACAGACTGGCTCACCACTTATGGAGGTGCTGAAAAGGTTGTTGCTACAGTTTCAGAGATTTTCCCCGAAGCGCCAATTTTTACTTCGCAATATTCCGAAAAAGAAGTTGATTGGTTTTCAAAAAATGATGTTCGAACAGGTTGGTTGAATATTTTTTTCCGGCAAAGATTACGCAAAATATTGTCGGTTGGTCGAATTTTGTATTTTCGAAATTTAGGCAAAAAGTTACGAGATTTTGATGTAGTAATTTCGATTTCTTGTGCTGAAAGTAAGGGAATGAATCTTTCGAAAAATCAACTTCACATTAGTTATCTACAGGGTCCACCAATTCAATATTATTGGGGAATGTATGATGATTATGTGAAAAATCCTGGTTTTGGGAAGCTCAATTTTTTGGTGCGATTTTTCTTTAAAATGCTTGTGAATCCGCTTCGGAAAAATGATTTTAAATTGGCGCAAAAGCCGGATTTTCTGTTGGCAAATTCGACTTATTCAAAAGAGGAGATTTTAAAATACTATCAGCGAGATTCGAAAGTGATTTTTCCGCCAGTCGAAACAGGGGATTTTAAACTTTGTAAAAAAAAGCAAGATTATTATATTACGACTTCTCGACAAGTTAATTGGAAAAAACTTGATTTGGCGGTTGAAGCTTTTGTAAAAAATGGTAAAAAATTAATTTTGGTTGGTGGCGGGGCGGAACACCAAAAACTGAAAGAATTGGCAAAAAGTGCTAAAAAAATATTGAATTTATCCCGAGAATTAATGATTCAAAAAAAGCTTTCGAAAAATTGTAGCTGAAGCAAGAGGGTTTATTTTTCCCGAGTCTTGAACCTTTTGGTATTGCGCCGATTGAAGCATTGGCAACAGGAACGCCTGTCTTAGCTTTTAACCAAGGTGGTGCTCGAGATTATGTTGCAGATGGTAAAAATGGTGTGTTTTTCGAAAGGCAATCCGTTAATGAAATTATTAAATCTATTAAAAGATTCGAAAAAAATGAAGTTTGATCTGAAAGAGGTTTCGAAAAACTGCAAAAAGATTTTCGAAAAGATAATTTTTAAGAAAAATTTTTGAGCGAGAAGTGAGAGAGAGATTTTAATGAAAAATTTTAAAAAAATTAAGTTTGATTGAGAAGGTTTTGGTTTTTTTCGCTCCTTTTGCGGTTTGGTTTTCGTATTATCCGAATTTTCATTTCGGTAAGGTTAGTGGTGCAAATTTGGAGTTTTCGATTGCTTTTAATTTATGCAGTTGTTTTGATGTTGTTTGGAATTAAAACATATTTTCGAAAAATAGGTCAAAAATTAATGAAAAAAATAAAGTTGTGATTTTACTAACTGGATTTTTTTGTATTTTTGGAATTTTATTACATTATATTTTCGCAAAATCCATTTACTAAGAACGTTTATTAGTTTCAGGGTGTTTGGTTGGTTTTGTGGCTGGATTTTTTTGGTTATTTTAATGCTTTCGAAAAAAATATGAAATTGATGAAAAGTATAGCATTCAAAAATTTTTATTTTTCAGCGCTTTTTTAATGTCAATTTTTGCAATAATTCAGGTTATTTATGAACTTGGACTGATTGGGGGTCTTTGTGCTGGATGCACTGCACAGGGTTTCGGATTTTGTTCGACCGAGTGTTTTTTGCGATTGAACCGCAGTTTTTTTGCAAATATGCTTCTTGCACCAATTTTAGTTTTTATTAAGTCAGAATTTTTTTAATAAAAAAATCTACAAGAAAAGAAAAAGATAGCAGTTTGGATTATGCTTTTCACTTTATATCTAACACTTTCAGTGGGGGCAATTTTTTTGCATTTTTTACTGGCATTTTTAGTTTTTAATTTTTTTGCAAATCAAAAAAAACTTTTCAAAAAAAGTAATTTTACAAATATTTCAATTTCTGGATGGCTTATTGTCTCAAGTTTTTTTGTGGAATGATTTTTTTCATGCAATTTTTACTGAGTTGAATCCCTCGAGTAAGTGATGGTTTTTATGATTCGATTTCGAAAAAAAGTGTAAACCAGATGAGTTTGGGAAAAAAATCAAATTGATAAAAAAATTGAAAAAAAGTGGTAAATTCAGGAAACTAAAGAACCCAGAAATTGAGAGTAGTAACTTGAAATCGAAAGAATTAACAGAAAAAACTTTGGAAAAAGACCTAAAAAAAGCAATGTTTGATGGCTATGTTGAAAAAAATCAACCAATGAGCGCACAAAAATGTCGGATTTAGCGATAGAAACTTGGCTTTCGAATCCTTTTTATTTTATTTTTTTCGGAGTTGGTTCTGGTGCTTCTGGAACGGCAATCTTTAAATTCAACTCACCAGATAGCCAATAGCTCAGAAATTGTTCAGAATGAATTTTTTTATCGATTTTATTAGAATTGGGTATTTTTTTGGTTTTGATTATTTGGGGTATTGATAATATTTGGAATTTTTTTCGAAAAAAATCCAGAGAAAAAGAAAAGTATGTTTGGGTCAATTTTTAACTGCATTTTTTAGTTCAATGGTTTTTTTCTTTTCAGGGCTACCAAATGCGCTACACATTTATTTGATTTTAGCAACAATTTTTGTTATAATTGAAAAAGCTTATGAAAAATAATCAGCAATCAATAGACGGATTTACACCAAGGCGAAGAGTTAATTCTTTAAGTCAAGAAAATGATAAGAAAAGGTCACGGGAGCCTGTTTCGAAAACCATAAAACAAGATAAAAATCAGCTTAAAAAGCTAGAAAATGACTCAAAAGAGGAAATTGAACTCGCTTTGCAGAATTTGGAGATTGAAGAAAAGTCAAGAAAAATGAGCGCAGAGAGAGAGCAGCTTCAAAAGCGTCAACAAAAAAAGCTTCTTCGAAAGCTTGAAAAGAAAAACGTTAAGCGTGAGAAAAAGAATAAGAAACCACTTTCTATCGAACAATTTAAGCGGAGAAGGGTTGTTCGGCGAATTTTCTTATTGATTTTGATTATTATAGTTGCTTTCGGTGGTTATAAGGTTTATAAGCAATTTAAGGTTTTGAATAAAATTACGAATGGAAACGTAATTTCAGCTATTATCGAAAAAAAGAAGCTTAAATCTGATTCAAACGGGCGAACGAATATTTTAATTTTTGGAACTTCACCGAAGGGTTGGGATGGCGAAAATCTAACTGACTCAGTTATGGTTGCATCAGTAAACCAAGATAGTAAAAAAATATACACGATTTCCTTACCGCGCGATCTTTGGGTTAAACATACTTGCCGAACTTGGCTTGGAACGACTGCTGGAAAACTTAATGAAACTTATGGCTGCGCTTATTATGATGCAAAAAATAGTGGATCAAAGTGAAGGGGCGGCTGAAAAAGGCTGGGCAGCAAGCTTTGGCTTCAACGGCAAAAGATATTCTCGGCTTGGATATTCAATATGTCATTCACGGAAACTGGAAGGTTTTGATTGATTCAATTAATGCTGTTGGTGGAGTTGATGTTTTAGTTGAGGCCTACGATGGATCGAAGCGGGTTTATGATGTTGCGACGAAGATTAATTATGTTAGTGGTCAAACTTATCATATGGACGGTGATACTGCGTTAGCATTTTCTCGTGCTCGTGGATCTGAAGGGTGGTGTTGGTTTGAGTGGAAGCAACTTTGACCGTGAAAGAAATCAGCAGAAAATCCTAAAAGCAGCATTTGCTAAAATAAATCAGCAAAAAATGAACCCGATAGCATTGATGTCGATCGCAGAATCTCTGGGTGAGAATGTACATCATTCTTTTGAAGCGACAGAACTTCGAACAGCAGCAGAACTTGCACAAGAATTTAATAGTGGCGAAATTACTTCACTCCCACTTATTAATGAAAAAGATGCGGATGCTAATTATTTCTCGACAGGGATGATTAGATCGGTTAGTGCAGTTATTCCAAAAGCTGGAACTTATGACTATAGCCAGATTCAGGCATATATTTCGAAAAATACTGTTGGTGGAGAAATTGTTAAAGAAAATGCAAAAATTTGTAGTTTTGAATGGAACAAATTATTCGGGTTTGGCGGCTCAGGAGCAAAAAGTTCTTAAAAAAGAAGGACTAAATATTCAAGATATTGATTCCACACCAAAACGAGATTACAAGAAAACTAAGATTTATTACAGGGAAAAAGATTCTAAACCTGCCACAATTAAGAAGTTGGAATTGAAATATTCAACTAAGTCTGAAAAAAACTTCCAACAGATTTATCGAAAATTTGGTGAAAAACTCAGATATAATTATTGTTTTAGGTGAAGATAATGGCAATTAATTTAACTAAAAAACAGGTTGAGTTGCTTAATTTTATCGAAGTTTTTATTGAAGAAGCTGGATATAGTCCAACTTATCGTGAAATTGCTCGAGGTTTAGGTTATAAATCGGTTGCGACGGTTGCGAAACATATTGATAATTTGGTAATTCTTGGAAAAATTAACTAAATCAGATGGCGGTGAAGCACGTTCGGTTTCTATTAAGAAACAGATAACGGAATTAACTGGCGATGAAAAAGCTGTTCATGATTTTTTGGTAAAAAAGCGTGGTTTTTATGCTGAAAATAATCAAATTGAACAGGCAAGAAAGATTGATGATGCAATTTATAGCTTTATGGTATTAATATGGATATTTTTAAAAGTCTTGAGAAATTTATAAACGGAATTGTTGAATATGACTGGTTTGAGCCGATTGCAATTATTCTTTTGGCTTTTTTGGCGAGCTTTCTTTCGCGACGAATTATTGATTTCGCTTTTGGAATTCGAAAGAAAACCAAGAAGATTAAACGTTCAGAAGAGCGGTTGAAGAGAAATGAGACGATTTCGAAAAATTGCCAAAACAGCCGTTGATATTGTAATTTGGATGACAGCGGCAATGAATTTTCTTAGCTCAATCGGTGTTAATGTTGCATCGCTAATGACCGGTGCCGGTTTACTAGGTGTCGTAATTGGTCTTGGTGCACAAACGACAACTCGCGATGTTTTAGCGGGGTTCTTTATTGTTGGTGAAAATCAATATCGCGTAGGTGATACTATTGAAATTATGGTTGGTGGTCGCTTAATTTCGGGAAAGGTTGAAAATATTTCTTTACGAATTACTCAGGTTCGTGATGCTGACGGAAAAGTTCATACAATTCGAAATGGAGCAAGTGAAGCTGTTACAAATCTTTCGTTTAAGTATGCAAATGTTAATTTACTTTTTGGTGTTTCGTATGATACTGATATTGATGTTTTAGAAGAAGTGATCAATAAAGTTGGCTTAAAAATGCTCGAAGATCCCAGAATTAAAAAGGGATATTATTGAGCCGATTGAATTTGTGCGAGTTAATAAATTCTTGGATTCGTCGATGGAAATTAAATGCTTGGGTCGTGTTAAAGCTGGTAAGCAATGGAATGTAGCTGGAATTTTTTTCGTCGTGAAATTAAAAAAAGCTTTTGATGAGAAATGATATTGTTTTGCCGTATCCGCAAATGGTTATTCACGATATAAATCGAATAACTGCAAAAAAATGAAAAAAATTCAAAAATCTCGCTACTGTCATGCTAAATATTCAGTCTATAAAACAGAATCGGTAAAAAAATAAAACCCTTTTCGAAAAGGGATTTTTTTAATTTTTAGAGTGAGATTATTTAGGGCATTCTTCGATACTTTTCCAGAGTTACAAAATGAGCAATTTTTCTTTTATCGCAAGCGGAAAAGTTATCTACTCTATGTGCGAAAAGATTGACTTTTTGTGGTCTTTAAAGTTTGACTCGATCCGCTGAAATTTTCATACTCTGGGCTTGAAGCTTTCTCTTTACGTAATGATTACATTCGCAAGATACATCTCGAAAGATTCTATCATTGCAGAGCGGTAGCCATTTTCAGCTATGAGCAAGTGATTCTTCTGAAATGTTTTCATTCTGACTAGTTCGTATTTTCGAAAATCTGATGTGTTAGCCATAATTTTTACCATAATTTTTCACCACCTCAAATGTACTAAGATGATAATATTTTAATATAAAAAAACTTGAAAAAAAGCAAATATTTAAAAAAAGATTGATAAAAAGAAGTGTTTATGGTAAAAATTAAAGCATAAACATAAAAAAGGGAGGGAATATGGGTGAAAAACCGATTCAGGTTAATAGCGAAATCGGAAAACTCAAAACTGTAATTCTACACAGACCAGGAAAAGAACTCGAAGGGCTAACTCCGGATTATTTGGAGCAGCTTCTTTTTGATGATATTCCATACTTGGAAGTTGCGCAGGCTGAGCATGATGCTTTTGCGGAAACTTTGCGAAATCATGGGGTTGAAGTTCTATATCTTGATCAATTGGCGGCAGAATCGCTTTATAACGATGAAATTAAATGGCGATTTATTTCGGATTTTGTTCGAGCTTCAAAACAGGGTGAACGACATGTAACCCATGCTTTGATGCGCTATTTGGGTGAATTTGAACCGCTTGAATTAGTTCGAAAAATCATGGCTGGCGTTAAAAAGGATGAAATTAAAACAGATGAAGATGAAAAATCTCATTTGAATTATTATTTTAAGAGTGATTATCCGTTCTTGCTTGATCCAATGCCAAATCTTTATTTCACGCGAGATCCGGCTGCAGCGATTGGTAATGGTCTGACGATCAATAAAATGCGCTATCCAGCTCGCCGTCGCGAGAGTCTATTCATGGAATATATTATGCGATATCATCCACGATTTGCTGCAAAAACTCCAGGCGGAGAAGTTCCAGTTTGGTTTGATCGCTATAATAAATTTAATATGGAGGGTGGCGATGAGTTGGTTCTTTCGAAAAATGTGATGGCGATTGGTGTTTCTCAGCGAACAACTCCAGAAGCGATCGAAAAAGTTGCTTCGAAATTGTTTGAGTTCTCAGATTTTAACAAGATTTTGGCGATTCAAATTCCAGTTTCACATGCATTTATGCATCTTGATACTGTTTTTACAATGATTGATCATGATAAATTTACAGTTCATCCAGAAATTTTGGATAAAGATGGCGAATTGAATATTTATGTTTTGGAAGATTCTGGCATTCCAGGTCAACCAAAAATTACGCATCGCGCAAACTTAAAAGAAATTTTAGAAGAGGTTCTTGGTCTTGATCACGTGACTTTGATTCAATGTGGCGATGGTGATCCGATTGCTGCCGCACGAGAACAGTGGAACGATGGTTCGAATACTTTGGCTATTGCACCGGGTGTAGTTGTAACTTATGACCGGAATTATGTCACAAACAAAGCCTTGCGTGAAGCTGGCGTTGAAGTGATTGAGATTCAAGGAGCTGAGCTTGGTCGCGGACGAGGAGGTCCACGATGTATGTCGATGCCAATTTGGAGAGAGGAGATTTAATTAAATGGCTTTAAATTTAAAAAGTCGAAATTTCTTGACGCTTTTGGATTTTACACCAGAAGAAATTCGTTTAATGCTTGATGTTTCGCACGAATATAAGCGATTAAAGCGTGCAGGAATTTCGCATAAAATTCACGAAGGAAAGCAAGTTGCATTGCTTTTCGAAAAAACTTCAACTCGAACTCGAACTGCTTTTACTGTGGCGGCTCGAGATTTGGGAATCCACCCAGAATTCTTAGGTAAAGATGATATTCAAATGGGTAAAAAGGAATCAATTAAAGATACAGCGATTGTTCTTGGTCGTTCATTTGATGGAATTGAGTTTCGCGGATTTGAGCATTCAACAGTTGAAGAGCTTGCGAAATACGCTGGAGTTCCAGTTTGGAATGGGTTGACTGATATGTATCACCCAACTCAGATTTTGGCTGATTTTATGACTATTGAGGAACATCTTGGCTATCTGAAGGGTGCGAAACTTGTTTTTGTTGGTGATGGTCGAAATAATATGGCGAATAGCTTGATGATTGGTTCAGCTAAAATGGGAGTTGATTTTCGAATTGCTGCTCCAAACGGACTCCATCCAGATCCAACTTTGGTTGAAAAATGTCGCGAAATTGCTCGTGAAACTGGCGCAAAAATTACAATTACAGATGATCTTTATGGCGCTGCACATGGTGCGGATTTCATTTATACTGATGTTTGGGTTTCGATGGGTGAAGAAGATAAATTCGAAGAACGAATCCATCAGCTTCGAGGATTTCAAGTTAATACTGCGCTTCTTCACGCAACGGGTAATCCGAATATTAAATTCATGCACTGTTTGCCAGCCTTCCATGATTTAAATACTAAAATTGGAAAAGAAATTTTTGAAAAATATGGTTTGAAAGAAATGGAAGTTACTGATGAAGTTTTCAATTCGAATGCTTCAATTGTGTTTGATGAGGCTGAAAATCGAATGCACACGATTAAAGCAGTAATGGCCCTGACTCTATAAAATTAGGAGATGAAAATGACTAATAAAAAGGATACAGATAAAAAAGCTACTTCAAAAGTAGGTAAAAAAGTTTCGAAAAAGCTACAAGTATTCAAATCACCTTCAGCTTTTAGTGTTCTTTTCGTTATTATTGCTTTAATGGCGGGGTTAACTTGGGTGATTCCGTCTGGGCAATATGAGCGAAAGGGTGGTGAAATTGTTCCTGGTTCATACCAAGAAATTAAGGATAAAGAAAAGAATATTCCTCAGCTCCAAAAAGATAAAAAGGGAATGGAAATCCAAACAGATAAAGATGGAAAAGAAGTTAAGGGCGATGGGCGTCAAGGCTTCTGGGATATCTTCACATCACCAATTTACGGAATGGTTCAAAAGCTTGATGTGATTGTATTTATCTTGATTTTGGGTGGATTCTTGGGTGTTGTAATGAAAACTGGTGCTCTTGATTCTGCAATCGGTGGACTACTTAAAAAGATGAAGGGTCAAGAAAAGTGGCTAATCCCAATTTTGATGGTTCTTTTTGCAATTGGTGGAACAACTTACGGTATGCAAGAGGAAACAGTTGCGTTTTATGCACTAATTGTACCGATTATGCTTGCTGCTGGCTATAATGCAATGACCGCTGTAATGGTGATTGTACTTGGTGCTGGTTCAGGTGTTTTAGCTTCGACAGTCAATCCATTTTCGACAATTATCGCCGCAAATGCTGCCGGTGCAAAATTGTCAGAAATTCTTTTACCGCAAGCGATAATTTTAGTACTATCATTGATTGCTTCAATTATCTTTACGATGCGATATGCTGCAAAAGTTAGAGCTGGAAAATACATCGAAGATTCGAAAGGTAAGCCAGCCGTTAAAGAAATTGACGCTTCAAATATTCCAAAATTCACACTTGAACGAAAATTTGTAATGGGAATTTTTGGCTTCACATTTCTTGTGATGGTGATGTCGCTTGTACCTTGGGAAAGTCTTGGAATATCTTTCTTTAAAGAGTGGCATAACTGGCTATCAACTTTACCAGTTCTTGGTGCAATCTTTGGCTTCGAACATTCATCGGCGTTTGGTGATTGGTATTTCAATGAAATTTCAGCTTTGTTCTTGATTTCAACTTTGTTTGTAAAAATTGTTTATTACGAAGAATTCAAAAAAGACGATATTTCAGTTACGAATACTTTCCTTGCTGGATCGGCTGATTTATTGAGTGTTGCTTTAATTATTGCAGTTGCTGCTGCGATTGGCGTTTTGATGCAGGCTGGTGGAATTCAAGATACGATTGTTCATTGGGGTGAAGAACTTCTTCGAAAAGTTCCTTCACAAATCTTTGGTGTTTTGGCGTATATTTTCTATATTCCGATGTCGTTCATTATTCCTTCATCTTCGGGATTGGCTGAAGCAACAATGCCAATTATTGCGCCCGTTGCAGATTTGGCTGGATCAAGTAAGGAGATTGCAGTTGTCGCATTTGCTACTGCATCTGGGCTTTCTAAATATGATTGCTCCAACGATCGCATCTTTAATGGCGGGTCTTGCTTTAGCTGGTGTTTCATATAAGAATTGGGTTAAGCGAACCGCTCCAATTATGGCAATCTTAGCGCTTATCAGTATTGTTGTAATTGTTGTGATGGGCTTCTTAGTCTAAAATTTGGCATAATTAATCGTTCGTAGTATAATTGGATCATGAAATTATTGAGTGATCAAGTTGATGAGCGTGAGATTAAAGTTATATTGCGCGAGTTAGAAAAGACTCGCGCAATTTTTGGTGATATTGTTGAATTTGGCTGTTATGTTGGAACGACAAGCGTTTTTTTGGCGAAAACTCTTGAAAAATGGGGAGACTGAAAAGCAACTTTGGCTTTACGATTCTTTTCGAAGGTTTACCTGAAAAATCTGCAGAAGATGTGAATTCGCTCGGTGAACCGTTCAAAAAAGGAGAACTTTTTACTAGTAAAAAGCAACTACTTTCTAATCTGCGAAAATCAAATGTTCGAAAAAAATACCGAAAAATTACAAAAGGGTTGGTTTAATCAGCTTTCAAAAGAATCAAATTCCGGCAAAGAATTAGCTTTGCTTTTTTAGACGGCGATTACTATGATTCAATTTTAGATCCGCTAAATTTAATCTGGGATAATCTTGAAAGTGGAGCAATCATTGTGGTTGATGATTATGGAAATCAGGCTTTGCCGGGTGCTTCTAAAGCGGTTGATGAATGGTGTAAAAAACACAATATTTCTAAAGAGATTGAAGTAACGCTGGCGATTTTTAAAAAGCCATAAAAATTCGAAAAAGCTATTGCGCTTGTGTATATAATGATGTATTATATAAAGTATAAGCGCTAAGGCGATTTTTTGGGAGAAATCATAAAAATAGCGTGTTTTCTTGACATTTACTTATTTTTTTTGATATTATAGTTGATAGGCTCGCGCCAAAACGTATAAAATTCGTTAATTAGAAAGAATAGGTCGAAGCGCGTGAGTTGCAAATAAAAGGAGAACACATGCCTATCAAAATCAATTTTCCTCCTTCAAGGAAGAAAATAATTGCGGTGGATGTGGTGCCTGCTGAATGGCAACGCTACATTGAACAATAAAAAAGTGACAAAAAGAAAAATCTCACTCAGAAATGGGTGAGATTTTTTTGATTTATAATATGATTATTTTCTGGTTTCGAATAGCTTCGTCGAGTGCAGATTTGAGTTTTGAGTTGTCACCCCAAACGTCGGAAGCAATTTCTTTGCCGTTAATTGAGAATGAAGGCGTTCCAGTTACTTTTGCCTTTGAACCAACAGATTGATCGAATTTAATTTTCGCTTTAACTTTTTCACTTTCGATATCTTTTTTAAATTGGTTGATATCGAGTTTTAATTCATTGGCATATTCTGTGAAATAATCCATTCGTTCCTTTGCGCTGGCTGCCGACCATTCATCCTGCTTATCATAAAGCAATTCATGCATTTCCCAGTATTTTCCTTGAAGCCCAGCAGCTTCTGCTACGCTTGCGCCAGCCAAAGCATTCGGATGAATTGAGACGAGCGGGAAATTTCGAAATACAACATTTACCTTACCCTTATATTCTTCAGCGATTGCTTTAATTCGGCTATCGGCAGTTTTACAGCCAGGGCATTGGAAATCGCCATATTCAACCAAAGTTACTTTTGCGTCGCTTTTATGGTAAATATGTTCAGCGATTTTTCCTGAATTTTCGCTTGCTGGAATTTCTTTTGAAACATCAATATTGCTTAAATCAATTTTTTGAATATTTGAAAGCCAGATCATTCCACCCAGAAAAAAACTACAACCAAAGCTGAGAAGATAATTGTAAATTTATTATCCGAAAGAAACTCTTTAAAAAAGCTTTTCACTTTATTATTTTTTTTTAGTCATTTTCTCCTTTTCATTAACTCTTACCATTTTAGCATAAAAAAATAAGCTTTTTTTCAAAATGTGTAAGTGTGATAAAAATAAAAAAATATGTTGTTTTTAAGTATAATTTTTCTTAATTTTTAATGCTTATAACTTTTTTTCACTCAAAGAGAAAGAAATTGAATTTTTCAGAATTCGAAATTCAGCGGAGAATTGACATCGGTGATAAACGGGCAGAAAAAGATGCTCAACAAAAAAAGAGACTTGTTCCAGTTTATAATTATTTTTTTCGAGATATTTTGGCTGTATTTATATGATTTTATCGGTAATTTCACTTTCGAAAGTTTTTTTGATTTTTTTATCAATCTGCCGTGATCTATTTTGCAGTCTTTTTGATTTCGAAAAGGAATCTTGAAAAGTGGAGTTTTGGCTAAATTTTTCAGTTAGAATCAAATCGAAGAATTGTTCCCAGTTTTTTTGGTAGAATTTATTTTGCACAAAGTTCGAGAATACAAAAATCGGATTTCGAAAATTAGTAAACAAAAAAACAACCTTGGTACGTTTTTATTCGAAAAGAGGAACTTTTGGATTTTTTTTGAGTAAACACCGGCAAATTTTAGATGAAAATGAGCAAAAAATGGCTTGAAAAAAATTTTTCAAACTTAACGAAAAAAAGTATTTTGGATATTGGGACTCCTAGTGAGAAAAATGGCGATAATTCACGATGATGAATTATTGACGCCACTTGTGATTAACGAGCTTTTTTTAAAACTAAACAGAAGATTTTTTTCCAGTTATGAATAAGAATGAAGATAGAGTTAAGGGTGTGATTTTTTTGGATGATATCACGAAAATAGATTCGAGCGATTCGAAAAAAAGCTCAAAAAAAGTTATGCGGGAGGAATTTTTTTCTCGTTGAAAGTCGAATTTGAGTGGGATTGGAGGCTTTTTGAAAAAAATTCTTTCCAAAGGTGAAAAATTATGCAATTTTACTTGAAAAAAAGATGGTGATTTGGCTGGGATTGTGAATTTAGCAGATTTTCATTCGCAAAAAAAGTAGTAAAACGTGGTATAATATAAAGAGTTAAATTCAGGAATTAGGAGAAATATGCGGATATTAGCAAAAAATTCAATTGAAAAAGTTGGTGAAAAAATTACAGTAAAAGGTTGGGTAAATTCTCGGCGTGATCACGGTGGTTTAATTTTTTTATTGATTTACGTGATCATTCTGGGTTTACTACAACTAGTGATTTCACCAGATTTTTGCATGGATAGTTTTGAGTTATCGGAAAAAAATGTCGTGATGAATTTGTGATTTCAGCAACTGGTGTTGTTAAAGAACGTGCTGAAAACTTGAAAAATCCAAATATTTCAACTGGTGGAATTGAATTGATTGTTGAAAATATTGAAATTTTGAACCGTAGTGAGCCTTTGCCAATTGCGGTTTCAGATAACGGTCAAAAATCAAATGAAGAATTGCGTTTGAAATATCGTTTCTTGGATTTGCGTCGTGAAAAAATGCAAAAAATGTTGCGTCGCCGTGCAGAATTTTATCGTGAAATTCGAAAATTCATGGAAAAACCGTGAATTTACTGAGGTTGCAACGCCAATTCTTGCTAACTCTAGCCCAGAAGGTGCGCGTGATTTCTTAATTCCAAGTCGCGTTCATCCTGGAAAATTCTATGCTTTGCCGCAAGCTCCGCAGCAGTTCAAACAGCTTTTAATGGTTGGTGGAATTGATAAATACTATCAAATCGCCACTTGTTTTCGAGATGAAGATCCACGTGCGGATAGGCTTTATGGTGATTTCTATCAATTGGATCTAGAGAAGGCTTTTGTTGAAAGTGGTGAAGAAGTTCGAGCTGAAATGGAAGTTCTTATTAAAGATTTGGTTAAAAATTTTGCTGGAAAGAAACTTTTGAGCGAAGAAATTCCGCGGATTCCTTATGAAGTTGCAATGGAGAAATACGGTAGTGATAAACCTGATTTGCGTTTTGGAATGGAATTGATTGATCTAAATGATATATTGGCCGAAACTGAATTTGGTGTATTTAAAAATGCCGAATGCGTAAAAGTAATTTGTGTAAAAAATGGTGCAAGTTTGAGCCGTAAGCAAATTGATAACTTTACTGAAATTGCTAAGAGTGAGGGTGCTGGCGGTTTGGCTTATATATGACATATACTGAAGGTAGCAAAGCTAAAAAAGTCCAGATTGTGAAGTTTCTTTGAGTCGCATATGAACTTTTTCGAGAAAAATTAAATTAGAAGAAACTGGCGCAGAAGATGGTGATGCGATTTTCTTTGGTGCAGATAAACGTGAAGTTGTAAATAAAGTTTTGGGTCGCCTTCGAAATGAATTTGCTACTTTCTTCAACCTAAAAAAATAATGATGAAGTTGCTTTTGGCCTGGGTTGTTGATTTTTCCATTCTATGAATTTGATGAGAAAAAAATCAGAAAGTTGATTTTGGACATAATCCATTTTCAATGCCAAAAGGTGGTGTTGAGAGCTCTTCGAAATGTTGAAACTGATGCTGAAAAATTGGCGATTAAAGCTGATCAGTATGACATGGTGATGAATGGTTATGAAATTTGTTCAGGCGCTGTTCGAAATCATAATCCAGAAGTAATGTATGAAGCTTTCAGTCTTCTTGGATATGATAAAAAATATGTTGAGGCTAAATTTGGTGCAATGCTAAACGCCTTTAAATTTGGTGCTCCACCGCATGCAGGATGTGCATTTGGTTTGGATCGAATTTTTCATGATTTTAATGGATGAAGAGAATATTCGTGAAGTTGTAGCATTCCCTAAGAATGGTTCGGGCGTTGATGTGATGATGAGTTCGCCAAGTATAGTTGACGAAAATCAGTTAAAAGAATTAAAAATTGAATTTTCCGAAGATGAGGAATAAATTGTTGAAATTTCGCAAACAAAATGTGATTTTTGTTTTTCTACTTTTGGGCGGATTATTTATTGTTTCGAATTTTTCGAGGATGGTTTTTGCTGAAGAATCTGCAAAAGAAAAACCAACCGATGTTCAACTTTTGAAAATAAGCAAAAGATGCACTGATTTAAAAAGTGAATTGAAGAAATTGCGCTCCGAAGATGCTTTAAAACGCGTAAATTTGGGCAAAAAGTTATGAGAAGATTTCGAACGGATTGATGTCAAATTTTAACGCTCGAATTGCACTAAATAAGAAAAATGGTGCGGATTTAATTTTTACAGCATCGGAATTCGAAGAGAATTTCAAATATTTTAAAGAGAATTTTCAGGCTTATGAAAGGGAGCTTTTCTGATTTGGTTGAGCAAAGATTGCTCTAAAAAAATCCGAGAGAATTTTTATCTGAAGCTTGAAAAAAACTCGTCGTGCACGACAAGAAGCTAACTATAATACAAAAGAAGTTGAAAGAGATTTCCGAAAAAAATATGGCGTTCAAGTTCATGATTTTGTTGTTAAAAAAATACAACAGGAGGTTTAGATGGTTGATTTTTTTGCAAAATTTAAAAAAATAAGATTATAGCTTTTTTTGTTAAAGATTTCAAAAAAAGAGTTCAGAAAAAAAGGTTGAAAAAGAAAGTTAACGGTTCGAAAAAAATTTAATTATTTTTTTATTTGCTGGAAGTCTTGGAATTGCAACCTTTTTTTGGTTGTTATAAGTTTGGTGCTTTATGCTGCGGATGGAACTATTCAGCTTGATTTGAGTCGACCAGTTTTGCAAGAGGCGCGCGAGGCTCAAAAAAAAGCCAAAGAGGAAGATGAAAAACAGAAGAAAAATGAAAAAAATGAAGATTTTTCGCCGCAAGGTGGGCTTTCATCTAAGGATATGTCGGATTTCGAAAGATTTTATTTGAATGCCGATAGAAAAATCCATTCAGATGAGTTTGGTGAAAATGTTTTGAGCGATGAATCTTTAAGAAATAACAGACCAGTAAAGGAGGAAGATGGCTTTTTTAAACCCAAAAGATTTTATCATTACACGAAAACGCAAGCTTTATAAATTTGCGTTGTTTAATAATTCAGCGATTTGTTTCGAATTTGATGAATGGTCAAAAGAAAACGCTGAAGTGAATAATCTTGAAATTGGTGCTGGAACGGGGCTTTTTAGTGAGGCGTTAGCGGCAAAAAATCCAACAAAAAACTTTGTTGCGGTTGATGTTAAAGCTGATAGGCTAGTGAAAGGTGCAATTCAGGCTGAGCAAGATGGTGTAAAAAATATTCGTTTTTTGCGCGCGCGAGCAGATCAGTTACTTGAAGCTTTTGGCGAGAAGTCGGTTAAGTATCTTTGGGTAACTTTCCCAGACCCTTATCCACGCGATCGCAATGCTGGGCGACGATTAACTCACTCGACTTTTTTGCGAATTTATGCAAAACTCTTAGCTGAAGATGGTGCGCTTTATTTTAAAACTGATGCGAAAAATCTTTTTGATTGGAGTTTAGAACAACTTGTGGCGGAAGACTGGAAGATTGAACGGCTAAGTTTTGATTTACACAAAAGTGATTTGAACGAAAATTATAAAGTGATGACAACTTACGAAAAACGCTTTACCGCAGAAGGTTTGAAGATCAATTTCGTAAAAGCAACGCCACCAAAAAACTAAAATTTAAATTGTCAAACTGGAAAAAATCACCAAAATATGGTATAATAGTTCGAATAATAAAGGAGAATTATGGCGGATTTTTTGGAAATTAAGGGCGCGCGCGAGCATAATTTAAAAAATGTAGATTTAAAGATTCCGCGCGATAAATTAGTGGTAATAACAGGGCTTTCTGGTAGCGGAAAGTCTAGTTTGGCGTTTGATACAATTTATGCGGAAGGTCAGCGTCGCTACATGGAGAGCCTTAATTCTTATGCACGACAATTTTTAGGCACAATGGATAAGCCAGATGTAGATCAAATTACTGGACTTAGCCCCGCGATTTCAATTGATCAAAAATCTACCAGCCGAAATCCGCGTTCAACTGTAGCAACCGTAACTGAAATATATGATTATTTGCGTCTTCTTTTTGCACGAATTGGCACTCCGCATTGTCCAATTTGTGGTCGAGATGTGGTTCGCCGTACACCGCAAAGCATCGTTGATGGCATTATGAATTTCAAAGAAGGCTCTCGGTTAATTTTGCTTGCGCCAATTGCGAAAGCTAAAAAAGGTGAATTTGCGCATGTCCCTGTTGAATTTTCAAAAAAAGGTTTTGCCCGTACTCGTGTTGATGGTGTAATTTATGCTTTAGATGAATTTCCTGAACTTGAAAAAAATATTAAGCACAATATTGAAATTGTAGTTGACCGTTTAGTACTTTCAAAAGAAATGCGAGCACGTTTAGCTCAAAGTGTTGAGCAGGCTCTAGATATGACGAATGGAATTCTTGAGGTTTTAGATGACGAAACTGGTGAAGTTAAAATTTTCTCGCAACGTTATGCTTGTGAACTTCACCCAGATGAGCATATTCCTGAACTCGAACCGCGATTGTTTCTCATTTAACGCACCACAAGGAGCTTGTGAAACTTGTTCCGGGCTTGGAACACGAATGGAAATTGACCCAGAATTAGTGCTTTCGCCAAATTTGACGATTTCCGAAGGCGCAATTCGTCCGTATAATCGCGTAATGGAAAAGGGCTATCGAATTAAATTGCTTGAGGAAGTTGCAAAACGTCATGGATTTTCAACAAAAGTTCCAACTAAAAAACTTTCGAAAGAGGCGATTGAAATTATTTTATACGGTACGAAAACAGATGAAAAATATCCGATCGAAATGAACGGACGTGTTTATAATATGAATTTTGAAGGCGTAATTCCGAATTTGGAGCGTCGTCATCGAGATACGGATAGTGAATTCCAGCGCAAGGATATCGAAAGATTTATGCGCGTTCGAAAATGTCAAACTTGTGGTGGAAAACGTTTAAAGCCAGTCGTTCTTGCCGTGACGGTGGCCGGTTTGAAATATTGTTGAAATTTGTGATCTTGCAATTGACGAGGCAGTCGAACTTTTTAAGAATTTAGAATTAAACGAGCAGCAAAAGTTTATTTCAACTCAAATTCTAAAAGAGATTTCTTCGAGATTGGGCTTTATGAATAATGTTGGTTTAAATTATTTAGAGCTTTCGCGCGCAGCAAACACTTTGAGCGGTGGTGAGGCGCAGCGAATTCGTTTAGCAACTCAAATTGGCTCTGGTCTTCAAGGTGTGCTTTATGTGCTCGATGAGCCATCAATTGGGCTTCATCAACGAGATAACGACAAGCTGATTGCGACGCTAAAAAACCTCCGCGATTTAAGCAATACCGTTTTAGTGGTAGAGCATGATGAAGATACGATTCGGGCGGCGGATTGGTTAGTTGATGTTGGTCCTGGTGCTGGTGTAAATGGTGGAATGATTGTGGCTTCTGGTACGCCTGAGGAGGTTTCAAAAAATCCAAAATCATTAACAGGAAAATTTCTAAGTGGCGAAGATAAAATTCAAACACCAAAAAATCGACGTAAAATTCAAAAGAATGAAAAGCTAATAATCAAAAATGCGCGCGAAAATAATTTGAAAAATATCGATGTTGAAATTCCGTTGGGCGTAATGACGGTAGTTTCTGGTGTTTCAGGAAGTGGAAAATCAACCTTAGTTAACGAAATTTTAAGTAAAGAATTGTTGGCGCGAAAGCATCGTGCTCAAGAAGTTCCTGGTGCTCATGATGAAATTTTAGGTTTGGAAAAACTCGATAAAGCAATTGTGATCGATCAGAGTGCAATTGGCCGCACACCGCGTTCGAATCCAGCAACTTACACGGGTGTTTTCACTCAAATTCGTGAACTTTTTGCCGGTACGCCTGAAGCAAATATTCGTGGATATAAAGCTGGTCGGTTCAGTTTTAATGTTAAGGGGGGGCGCTGCGAGAATTGTCAGGGTGATGGTGTTATTAAAATTGAAATGCACTTTTTACCAGATGTTTATGTGGAATGTGATGTTTGCCACGGCAAGCGATATAATCGGGAAGCATTAGAGATTCTTTATAAAGGAAAAACGATTTCGGATGTTTTAGAGATGACGATTGATGAAGCAACAGAGTTTTTTGAAAATATCCCCGCGATTTATCGAAAATTAAAAACGATTCAAGAAGTTGGTTTGGGCTATATTAAACTCGGCCAGCCTGCCACAACGTTCTCGGGCGGAGAGGCGCAACGAATTAAACTCGCAACTGAGCTTGCGCGTTCTTCGACTGGAAAGACAATGTATATTTTAGATGAGCCAACGACCGGCCTTCATAATGCAGACGTAAAAAGATTGCTTTCGATTTTGAATCGTTTGGTTGATGCTGGTAATTCAATGGTAATTATCGAGCATAATTTAGATGTGGTTAAAAGCGCCGATTGGCTAATCGATATGGGTCCAGAAGGTGGTGCTGGTGGCGGAACTGTTGTGACGGCTGGAACTCCAGAACAGATTTCAAAAGTTGAAAAAAGTTGGACAGGAAAGTATCTTAAAAATATCCTTTAGAATAAATTGTTGTATTTTTTAAAAAATAGTATAATATACAATATAAAGTGCTTAATTTTTATATTGTGAAAAGGAAAAAAATGGCGATTTTAGTAACTGGTGGTGCAGGATTTATCGGTGCTCACACTTCAATTGAACTTCTTGAAAATAATGAAGAAGTTATAATTATTGATAATTTTATAAATTCGAAACCCTAAAAGCTTTAGAGCGCATTCGTGAAATTTCGGGTAAGGATTTTTAAATTTTATGAAGTTGATATTTTAAATAAAGATGGGCTTCGAAAAATTTTTCAAGAAAATAATATTGAGCAAGTGATACATTTCGCAGGCTTAAAAGCAGTTGGCGAAAGTGTTGAGAAGCCACTTGAATACTATAAAAACAATATTCAAGGAACGATTTCTCTTTTGGAAATTATGCGAGAATTTAATGTTTATGATATTGTTTTTTCTTCGAGCGCAACAGTTTATGGCGACAAAAAAATCCAGTTCCTTATAGAGAAGAAATGCCTTGCGAAACAACAACAAATCCTTATGGATATACTAAGGTTATGATTGAGCATATTTTGAAAGATTTAGCGAAGGCTGATACGCGCTGGTCGATTACGATTTTGCGATATTTCAACCCAATTGGTGCGCATGAAAGCGGTTTAATTGGTGAAGATCCACAAGGAATTCCAAATAATTTGATGCCGTATATTTCTCAAGTTGCCATTGGAAAACGAGAAAAACTTTCAATTTTTGGCGATGATTACGAAACTCCTGATGGCACAGGCGTGCGTGACTATATCCATGTTGTAGATTTAGCTAAGGGTCATTTGAAAGCATTAAAAAGTAACCGCAAGCATGGTGGTGTTAAAATTTATAATCTCGGTTCAGGTTCGGGAGTGAGTGTTTTGGAGCTAGTTCGTGCTTTCGAAAAAGCCTCAGGTAAAAAGATTACTTTTGAAATAACTCCGCGCCGTGCAGGTGATATTGCATTTTGTTATGCTGATGTTACCAAGGTTGAAAAAGAACTTGGCTGGAAAACCGAAAAAACACTTGAGGAGATGTGTCGAGATTCGTGGAATTGGCAGAGCAAAAATCCGAATGGATTAATGTAAAAAAATTTTTAAAAAAAGTTTGTTTTCAAACAGACTTTTTTTATTTTTTTCAAAAAAAGTACTTGACTTTTTAAGCTACCTTGTATAACATAGAAGTATGAAGGAACAAGAAAGTATTGAAAAATATGCTTCACAGATTTCAACCCAAATGCGAAAAGGTTTTATGGCATTTTGTGTGCTAAAAGTTTGTGCAAAAAAGCCAGTTTATACCAGCGATATCATTCGAGAACTCCGTGAAGCTAAAAATGGTTGTGGTTGAAGGCACGATTTATCCGCTGCTTTCAAGGCTACAAAAGGATGGACTATTAAGCCATGAATGGCAAGAGAGTGAGCAGGGTCCGCCCAGAAAATATTATTCGATAACGGAATTTGGCACGGGTGTTTGCGAAAAAGTTAGTGAAGAAATTAGTAAATTAAATAAAACAATTGGTAAACTTTAAGGAGGAATATGAAAGAAATTACAAGAATACATTTGGCAAAAATTCCTTATGAAATTGAAATTTCTGCCAAAAAACGGCTTGAAAAATATTTGAAAGATTTGAAAATTTATTCAGGCGATGAAGATATTTTCGAAGATGTGGAAATTCGAATTACTGAAATTTTGGCGGAACTTGGAGTTAAAGAAAATGGTGTAATTACTGAAAAAGAAATTTCGAAAAATTGAAATCTCAAATTGGTTCGCCAGAAGTATTTCAAGATTTGAATTTTGATGGTGAAAATGAAGAGATTCGCGTGCCAAAGATTTCAAAAAAGCTATTTCGAGATGAACAGAATGGAATGATTTCTGGTGTAGCAGCAGGTTTGGCTCAATATTTGAATATTGACACGGTTTGGGTTCGATTAGCTTTGATTTTAGCGTTTTTTGCAAGTTTCGGTGTGGTTGTTCCAGTTTATATCTTGTCGATTTTTTTATCATTCCAGCAGCAAAAAAATGCGAACGATATTTTGCGACTTCGTGGTGAAGTTATCACGGCGAGTACAATTCGAGAAGTAAATGAAGAATATGATTTCGAAAAAAATGCGGCTCGAAACTTAAAAAAATCGCACGAATTTTTTTGGCATAATTTTTTTGGAACTTTCGCAATTTTTGCATTTCTTGGTGGAATTTTGGCGATGTTTTTTTGGTAACTGGGCTTTGATACAAATCAATGAAGTTGCTGATTTTGCCAACGTAAAAAAATATTGCAATTGGCGTGATGATTTCAGCAAATTTCATGGGAATTTCTTACTTGATTTTTACGGCTTTTATTGCAAAAATGTTGTTTAAGTTGAAAGCTTCAAAAATTGATATTGCTGCAATTATTGCTTCGGTGGCGATTGCTTTAGGTGGAATTTTAGGTATGGTATCTTTTGCTTCAATCTTGCGCGATAAAACTAATGAAAAAATTTCGAAAAGTTTAGTTTCTGAGCAAATTAAAAATTGATTCTGAAAAAAATGAAAAGTGTTAAAAAAAGTTGAAAGTTGATTCTTCGGTGGCGGTTTTTTATCACATTTCAGATGAGCCAAAAATCGAATTTACGCATATGAATTTTCGAAAACACAATTTGAAAACTGATTTCGATGGCGAAATTTTGAAATTAAACTTGAATAATATTCCGCAAAATTTATATTTTGGTGGATTTGGCCACGAAGAAATTCATATTTATGGCCCAGAATTGAACGAAATTAATGTAACTTCAAGCTTAAATGTGAATTATTTTGCAAAAGATTCTGAAAATATGAAAGTGAAAATGAGTGGCGGTTCGGTACATTTTGAAAATTTGGCCAAAATTGAGAATTTAGAGATTTCTAAAGGCGAATATGGCACATTTTCGGGCAAAGGAATTGCGGTTTCAAATTTGACACTAAATTCAAATGGCGGAAGCGTTGAGCTAAAAAGTGTTGAAAACGCAAATGTTAAAAACTAACAATTGTGGTTTTGGTGGCTCAAGAGTTACACATTTAGAGGCTCGGGCAAAAAATGTAAAAGTGAATGATTATGATTTTAACGAGAATACAAAAGGTCAATGTTTGTATCTTGAAAATCCAGATGAGAATGAATTTTAATTAAAAGGAGGAATATGATTGAAGTTCGAAATATTTCAAAAACTTACGGCAAAAAGAAAAATCTTTTTCAGGCGTTGAAAAATGTGAGTTTTAAGATTGAAAAATGGTTCAAGTGTGGCGATTATTGGAAAGTCGGGAAGTGGAAAATCGACATTGATTCACGCAATGAGCGGCTTGGACGCACCAGAAAAAGGCGAGGTTTTAATGGATGGCGTGAATATTCTCTCGATGAATCAAAAGAAAATTGACAAATTTCGTTCGAAAAAAATGGGATTTATATTTCAGAGCTTTTTCGTGCAAGGAAATGAAACTTGTTTCGAAAACGTGAGCTTGCCGCTTGAAATTGCTGAAGAACCAATTTTTCGAAGGAAAGAAATTGTGGAAAGTGCGTTGAAAGCAGTTGGTTTGAAAGATAAAATCAAAACGCCAGCTCGCGACCTTTCGGGCGGACAAAAGCAGCGGCTTGCGATTGCGCGAGCAATTGTGAATTCGCCAGAGATAATTTTTGCGGATGAGCCAACGGGAAATTTGGATTCGGCGACTAGCGAAAAAATCGAGAAATTGCTTTTCGAATATAATAAAGAATCTGGTGCAACGCTGTTTATTATTACACACGATGAAGAATTGGCGGCGAAATGTGATGTTCAAATTCGAATCAAAGATGGCGAAATTGAAGATATTAAAGGAGTAAAAAATGCGTAGAGTTGATATTATTAAGCGAGCTGGTAAAAATATTCGTTTAGCAAAAGGGAGAACAATTTTGACGAGTTTGGCGATTGCGGTTGGTGCAACAACAGTGGCACTTGCGATTGCAGCAGCAAAAGGTGGAAATGCCTATGTTAATAGTTTAGCGAATAAAATTGGCGATCAAAATGCTTTAACGGTGGTTCGTTTAGTTAAAAATCGGCGAGATCCGTATGCGCCAAATAAGGTTGAAACTACGATTGAAGATTCACGAAAAAAAATGGCTGAATCTGATATGGAAAAGCATTCAATAAAAAACGAAGATTTACAAAAAATCACAAAAATTAAAGGTGTTCGAAATGTTTCTCCAACAGTTCCTTTAAATATTGATACTATTCGTGTTGAAAATGGAGTAAAATATGATGGAAGTGTTGCAACAAAAAATGATGAGCAAGAAATGGAGCTTTCGGCCGGAAAACTGAACAAAAACAATCAGATTGATACTGGTAATGTTGTAGTTCCGAAATCATACGTTGAAGTACTTGGCGGAAAGAAGCCTGCAGATATTGTAGGTAAAAAAGTTATTTTTGAGATTAAAGATTCTGAGGGTAAAATTTTCGAAAGAACATTTGAAATTCAGGCGGTCGATGATGGAAAAACGGATACTAACTTTAACTATCACGGAAATTTCTGGATGAATAATAGTGATGGTTTGGAAATTGCGAAAAAGCAAAATTCTGGTGAAATGCGGTTTTATAGTGCGAGCGTAACAACCGACGGTACACGAAAAGTTGATGAAATTAAAAAGGAAATTACAGCATTAAACGGTGGTGAATTTTACCAAGTTTTCACTTTCGCAGACGATAAAGCAACGGTTCAAACAGCAATTAATGTTATGGCAGCGGGTCTTGCTGGGTTTGGATTTTTGACACTTCTTGCTTCAGCTTTTGGAATTATTAACACGCAATATATTTCAGTTTTAGAGCGAACTTCACAAATTGGTTTGATGAAATCGCTCGGAATGCGAAAGAGTGATGTTTCGAAACTTTTTAGATACGAAGCAGCGCTGATTGGTTTATTTGGTGGAATTATTGGAATTGTTGTAGCGTATGGAATTACTTTCTTAAACCCTGTAATCAGTAGTGTCTTAAAACTACAAAAAACTTCTGGCGTGGACACGAATCTACTTCAACCAGATTTATTCGCTTGGATTCTATTGGTAGTTGGTTTGATGCTACTTTCGGTGGTTTCTGGATTCTTGCCAGCGCGAAAAGCAGCAAAGATGAACCCAATTGAGGCTCTTCGAACTGAATAGAGATAATAAAAATCGGCTCATTAAAAAAGTGGGCCGATTTTTCTGAAAAAATAGAAAAAAGCCTTGAAATTATTAAAAAACTCGTGTATAATAAGATTATTATTCCGGCATAGCTCAGTGGTAGAGCGGTTGGCTGTTAACCAATAGGTCGCTGGTTCGAGCCCAGCTGCCGGAGCCAAATTTGATTTAGAAGGGTTCAACAAAATTTGGACCTTTTTTATTTTTAACTTTTTAGAAAATTTAAGGATAATTTAAGCCGGATGTGCTAAAATGTAATTAGAAAAGAGGAAAAATGAAATTTGATAAAATTATAATTGGTTTTGGAAAAGCTGGAAAAACTTTGGCGGTTTTTGCGGCGAATAAGGGTGAAAAAGTTGCAATAATTGAGAAATCGCCAAAAATGTATGGTGGAACTTGTATAAATATTGCATGTATTCCAACAAAAGTTTTGGCAGTTGCGGCAAGCGAAAATCTGAATTTTGAAGAGGCGATTGAACGCAAAAAAGATGTGGTTCAACGACTTAATTCTAAAAATTATCATATGCTAGCTGATAATGCTATGATTACGGTTTTTGATGGTTTTGGCTCTTTTTTGGATGAAAATACGGTTTTGGTTGAATCGAATGGTGAAAAGTTAGAACTTGCGGCTGATAAAATAATTGTGAATACTGGCGCAGAGAGTTTTATTCCGCAAATCCCTGGAATTGATGAAGGTTTGAAAAACTCAAAAAAATTTTTCACAAGCACAGAACTCCTTGGTAATCAAGAAAAGATTAAAAATTTGGCAATTATTGGCGGTGGATTTATCGGCTTGGAATTTGCTTCAACTTTGGCAAAATTTGACACAAAAGTGACAATTTTCGAAAGAGGAGAGCAAATTTTAGCGAACGAAGATGATTCGATGCGAAAAGCGATTTTTGATTTTTTGGTCTCGCAAGGTGTTGATTTTGAGTTTAATGCAAATATTGAAGCTTTCGAAAATTCTGAAAAGGGAATTTTCGTGAAAAATAATGGCGAAAATTTTGAATTTGACAAAGTTTTAATTTCAACTGGAAGAAAACCAGCAACGGCAAAATTAAATCTTGAAAATGCCGGAATTAAAACACTTGAAAATGGCGGAATTTGGACAGATGAAAATCTTCAAACTTCAAATTCGAAAGTTTGGGCAGTGGGCGATGTACGTGGAAAAGAGCAATTCACTTATGCTTCTCTGGACGATTTTAGAATTTTGCGATCACAGTTTTATGGAGATGGAAAATATTCGCTAAAAAAGCGCGCAACCTTGCCAAATTCGGTATTCCTTCAAACTCCATTTTCAAAAGTTGGTTTAACTGAAAAGGAAGCTTTGGCGGATGGGTATGAAATTAAAGTGAAGGAAATTCCGGCAGCAGCAGTTCCAAAATTACAGCTTGAATTTAAGACTGCGGGACTTTTGCGTGCAGTTGTGGATTTGAAAACGAATAAAATTTTGGGTGCAGCTTTGTTTTGCTATAATTCGCCAGAAGTGATAAATATTGTAAAAACTGCGATTGACGCAAATCTTGATTATACGGTTTTGCGAGATCAAGTCTTTACACATCCGACTGTTGCAGAAAGTTTGAACGATTTGTTTAATCTTTAAGTTTGCTTTATTTTTTTGAAAAATTTGATATAATTTAAACAAAAAGCATAATAATTTTTTTAAAAGGTGGGAAATGAAACCGACGATTTTATCGATTGGAAATGCGACGAAAAGATAACTTTTTAGACATTCAAAATCAAAAGATTTATAAAGATGAGCTTAATGATTTTCATTATGACTTGACTTTTGATGATTCAACTTTAAATTATCAAAAGCGAGCTGGAGTTTTTGGCGGAACAATTTTGAGTGAGAAAATATTCACAGCGGCGCATTTTAAAGCATTTTCGAGCGTAAATCCAAACGGGCTTTCGTATTTCGAATACGATGAAATTAACGATAATTTGATTGATCGTTTTGTAGTTTCGCACAAGGGTAAAAGTTTTATTTTAACGAGTAATCCGCGCGATACAAAATGGGTTTCTCCCGCTTTTTCACCAGATTTAATTTATATTGCGGACGCGAATTTTTCACAAAATTATTTAGCTGATTTTAAAAAATATCTTCGCGAAAATCCAAAAATTGAGCTTGTATTTAATATTGCTGATTTAGAGCCAGAACTTGCGCGCGAGTTTTTTATTCGTGCAAATTTGGTTTTTGTGGATTTTCGAAAGCAAAATTTGAGTGATTTGATTAATTATTCAAGTTATGAAAGTGCTATAAAATCGTTATTGGATGCCGGTGTTCATGGTGTTGTAATTTTTGATAATTCGAAAATTATTGCAGGGAATAGAGAGAAAATCGCGAGTTCTGAGACTGATTTTGAGCTAAATTCATTTTATCAAAATAATATTTTTCAAGCGGCTTTTGTGGCTGAGAACTTTTCAAACTCTGAAAAACTTGAAGAAAACCTACAGGTTGCGCTAACAATTGCAAATAAATCTGATTTTAATGATATTTTGAAACCTTTTTATGCGCACCAAATCTTGAATCGAAAAAATTATGAATTGCCGGTTGAAATTTTAAGTGACACACCAGATTTTGAGGCTCGACTACGAAAAATAGCGGCAAAATTAGTTGCTCCACCAAAGGGGATTTTTGCGGCAGATGAATCGGGTGGAAATATTCATAAAAAATTCGAAAGTATAGAGCTTGAAGATACTTTTGAAAACCGCCGTCGTTATCGAGAAATGTTCTTCAAAACACCAGATATTGAAAATTATTTGAGCGGAATTATTCTGTTTGAAGAAACGACTGATCAGAAAACTTCCGAAGGTGTGAATTTTGTTGAATATATCAAAAATCGCGGAATGTTAACTGGTGTAAAGCTTGATGGCGGTCTTTATCCTTTGAGTGGATTTGACGGTGAAACTATCGCGCACGGACTTGATTCTTTAGATGAAAAATTACAGAAATATTCAAAAATGGGCATTGATTTTGCAAAATGGCGAGTGGCTTTTGAAATTAATGAAGAAAAAGATACGCCGAGCAATGTTGCGATTGCGACAAATTTGCGAATTTTGGCGAGATATGCCAAGGCTTGTCAGAATTACGGAATTGTACCGATTGTTGAACCAGAGGTAGTTTATACTGGAAAGCATACAATTAAACAATGCCGAGCGGTGACTGAGAAAATTTTGAAAGGTCTTTTTGAGGAATTAAAATTGTTTAAAGTTGATCTCGAAGGAACGATTTTGAAGACTAATATGGTTTTGGCGGGTTCAGAGAGTGAGGTTCAATCTTCGTCAAGAGAAGTTGCGCGAGAAACTGTTGAGGTACTTAAACGATCTGTTCCAAAAGAATTGGCTGGTGTAGTATTTCTTTCTGGTGGACAAACAGAAACTCAGGCAACTGACAATCTTCAAGAAATAACTAATCTCGGACCATTTAATTGGGGTGTAACTTATAGCTACGCACGAGCTTTACAACTTCCAGCACTTCAAGCTTGGGCTGGGAAAGATGAAAATATTCATCAGGCGCAATTGCTATTTCTTGAAAGAGTTGCGGCAAATTCACACGCTTTATATAAAAATTAATATATTAAAAAAATCTCTCAATTTTGCATGAGAGATTTTTTTGATTTTTGAAATTATTTCTGGAATTTTTTAACGAATATTGCATAGATTCCGATTGCAATTCCTCCAATTGGGAATAAAAATTTCTGCTGACGACCAGTCTTTTGAAATGAAGCTATAAATTAGGAAAAATTGCGGTTAAACTAAGCATTAGAATTGCGGCGAAAAAAATCCGATTTTTTTCGTTAGTTTTAATATTTTCGGCTTTATTGTCTTCAAAATTTTGAATTTTTGCAAAAATCGAATTTGCGTAAGTTGTAGAAGCTACAGCAATACCAAGTAATAACATAAATATTGCATTTGCGAGATTTTCGCCAAAATTTGTGAGATACACAATAATTTGATGGATTGCAATTGCGATAAACAATAAACTTACGAGTAATATGGATCCTAGTATTTTATTTTTTGCGGCAAACTCAATTTCGCTATCAGCAAAAACATTTTCCAGATATTTTTTAGATTTGATCAATTTATTATTTGCAAGTTCATCGGTGTTTTTTGCTAAAATAAACAGCGGAACTGAAATTGCAAGCGAAATCATTAAGCCAACTCCTGCAATGATACCTTTTTCAAAAAAGAATGCGCCAAAAGCTATCCCTGAAAACAAGATAAAAATTCCCGAAGCGCGCAATAAAGCTATTTTGGAATAATTTTTTTCGTATTCTTTTTTATCGAAATTGCTGGCTTCTGTTTTAATTTCTCCAACTAATTCATCGATTGAAACACTAAATAATTTACTAATTGCGGTTATTTTATCCAATTCAGGTGAAGCCTTTCCGCTTTCCCATGCCGAGATTGTTTTGGCGAGAAACTCCAATTTTGTCAGCGAGTTGCTCTTGTGAAAGATTCTTTTCGCTGCGTAATTTTTTTGTAAATTTTTGACTAAACATTTTTTTCGTCCTTTCATATTAATTATTATACATCAATTATATGAAAAAAATGCTGATTTTAAACCACCAAGTTTGCTTGAAAAAAATGAAATTTTTCTTGCCAAAAATTTTTTTAACATAACAGATTAAAGAATGTTAAAAAAATATTAGAACTCTGAGTTTTTGTAGTTTTTTTCTGGGAGATGAAACTAGACTTTTGCTATCTCTTTATAAAGAACAAATTGATACATTCAATTATGTAAGAAACTACAAAAATATAATTTATAATCCCTACTATTATAATAATAATTTTATCAATAGATTTTCGTGAATCTTTCGAAAAAAATGTTATAATATAAAACATGAACGAACAACTTTCGAAAAAAAGCTAAAAAAACTGCCAAATTCTGCTGGTGTTTATTTTCATAAAAATTCGAAAGACGAAATTATTTATGTCGGAAAAAGCGGCAAATTTAAAGAATCGTGTTCGACAATATTTTCAAAATTCACGCGGTAAAGATTCAAAAACGCAAGCTTTAGTGGCAGAAATAGCAATTACCGACTGGATTGAGGTTGAAACTGAAATGGACGCGCTTTTTTTGGAAAGCGAGATGATTAAGCGTTATAAACCTCAATATAATATTCTTTTGCGAGATGATAAATCACCAACTTATGTGCGAATTGGCTTTCATGATAAAATTCCGCATGTCAGTTTCACTAAAAATCCGCTTGATGATTTGGCGGAATATTTTGGGCCATTTTACAATTCGAATGCGGTAAAAAAATCGGTGCGGTTGCTTCGAAAAGTTTTTCCGTATTATTTGAGCGAAAAAATGCCAGCAAAAAATAGTTTAGATTTCCAAATTGGGTTAACGCCAGGGTTAGAGAATTTTGAACAAGATTCACGGGAGTTCAATCAAAAAAAGGCTGAATATAAGCGTAATTTACGGCAGCTCGCAAGGTATTTAAAGGGTGAGCGAAAAATGCTTCAGCTTGAAATTGAAAAAGAAATGTTTGATTTTGCGAGTGAACAGAATTTTGAAATGGCGGCAAAAAAACGCAATCAGTTGCGGGATTTGAGTGAACTTGGCAAGCAGGTTGTTTTTTCGAATGAGGAGTTTTTGGATATTTCTAAAGATCATGCACTTTCGAAATTGGCAGAAATTCTTTCTCTTGAAAATCCTCCGCGGCGGATAGAGGCTTATGATATTTCGCATACGGGAGGTGAGAATAACGTGGCTTCGATGGTGGTTTTTTCGAACGGTTTAAGCGATAAGCGCGAGTATCGAAAAATTTAAAAATGACTACTGCTGGAAATGATGATTTTTTGCATATGAAAGAAGTTTTAATTAGGCGTTTTTCGAAACGTAATGAAAAATGGGCACGGCCCGATTTAGTCTTGATTGATGGCGGAAAAGGTCAATTGAGCGCGGCGTTAGAAGTTTTGCCGAGCGATATTTTAGCAATTGGAATAGCTAAGCGTGATGAGGAAATTATTTTTGACACTAGAAATACTAATCTAAAAACAGATTGGCTTAATGAAAATTTAGCTAAAAGAAATGAAGATTTTTCAGTTCGATGTGAAGGCGATTTTCTAGTTTTGAATTTGCATTTGTCGCAAAGTCATTCGCACGGACATGCTCGCAATTTACTTGGTGAGAATAATTCGGAATTTAGCGATTTAACTAAGCTTTTTCAGCGAATTCGTGACGAATCGCATAGGTTTGCGATTAATTATCATTCAAATTTGCGCACAAAAAAACAAACACAGAATATTTTAGAAAAAATTGATGGAGTTGGTGTAAAAACACGAGCGAAATTATTGCGTGAATTTAGCTCGGTAAAGCGAATTCGCGAAGCTCCATTGAGTGAGATTTCGAAAGTAGTTGGTGATAAATTAGCTGAAAAAATTAAGCAAAATTTGTAATTTTTGAAAGTTTTTGATAAAATAGACATAAGAATTATGGTGGGTAAAGGCAAGATTAAGAAGCGTCTTAAACAGATACAATCACTAAAAAACTGGCAGTTGTTTATTTTGCTTTTGCTTGTAATTTTTATTGATTTAACCGCATTGAGATTAAATAATGTTGGAATGGTTCGTCGGCGTGAAGCTGTTGAATCAGCAGACAAATCTGGTGATGTTGAAGCGACAAGGAAAGCTACAGTCGAGCTTGCGAACTATGTTTATAGCCATATGAACAGTGGTGGAATTATTTATAGTGACGAAACACATTGGTTTAAGATTAATCGTGAAGTTAAAATTGTCTGGGCGAATATTTACGAGAGCAATATGAAACGAGCTGAGCAGATTGCACGCGAGTCTGAAAGTTCGAACCCGAATGGGAATATTTTTAAAAAGGCGGAAGAAGCTTGTCGTCCGCGATTTCATGGGGGGTATTCGCTAGCATATCAGCAATGTATTCTTGATGAGCAGAATAAATATCCCGCAAGCAATCAGGGTCAGATTAAGGCGCAATATCCAAATGTTTCGGAATATACTTATAATTTTATTGCTCCACTTTGGTCACCAGATCTTGCAGGTTGGACGACTTTAATTGCGATAATTTTAGTTTTTATGATTATTGTAAAGATAATTGTAACCGTGATTATGAAGCTTATTTTGAAAAAATATATGCCAAAAGTATAAAAACTATTGACACTACCTTTGAACTGGTATAAAATGAAAATATATAACAGTAGTAATGAAAGGATAGAAATGGCTTATAGTCAAACAAATTCAAAAGGAATTACATATTATTTGCATAAAAGTGAAGTAACTTTACGCGGTGGAAAACCACAAACAATTTACTTTTTCGCTAAAAAAGAGAATAACGATAAGGGTGAACCTTGCGACCTTCCAGAAGATCGAATCGTAAAAGAAAACCCACGAAACGGTTTCTTGACAGTTTCTCGAAAGAAATAATTAGAATAATCATAATTACTCTTCGTTTTGCACGAGGAGTAATTTTTTTGAAAAAATTCAAAATAAAAACGCCACTTGGCGTATTTGGTAGGGGATGCTGGGTTCGAACCAGCGACCAATCGTGTATGAGACGACTGCTCTAACCGCTGAGCTAATCCCCCGACTATTTCATTATATCAAAAAAATGTGCTAAAAATTAAATAGTGAAATTAAACTTAAATGATTTAAAAAAATTAAAAATTCGCCGTGTGAAATATTATTTTTTTCTAACAGTGTTTTAACTTTGAGTAATATAATTATGGCGAGTGTGATTTTTGTTTCGGTAATTTGGGTTTGGGGAAATATTTCTGCGATGGAGAAAAATTATTCCATTCAGAAAAAACTTGAATTAAAACGGCGACAAGCTCTGATTGATGAAATAAAATATAAAACGCTCGAATATGAACAGAAATATCTAAAAAAAGTGCGGAATATCAAGAATTAGCGGCAAGGGAAAAACTTGGCTTGGCTTTGCCGGGTGAGCATGTTTTGGTTCTTTCAAAATATCCAGAAGAGAAGGAAAAGGAAAAAGCTGAATCTTCGAAACCTTCGAATTTTACCCAGTGGATTAATTTTATTTTTGGTGGAAATGCCCAAAAATCAACAAAATAGCAGAAAACTATTGACTTTTTAAAATACCCGTGATAAAATATAAAACAGATATCGCGGGATGGAGCAGTCTGGTCAGCTCGCTTGGCTCATAACCAAGAGGTCGTAGGTTCAAATCCTACTCCCGCAACCAAGAGATTATTTTTTTAAAAACAGTTTTTTTCAAAAGAGCTGTTTTTTTATTTTGACTATTTGTTGCTAATAAAAAAATAAAATCACCTTTTCGAAAGGTGATTAAATAATTTCTGGTAGTAGCGGCGGGGATTGAACCTGCGACCTTAGGCTTATGAGTCCTACGCTCTAACCAACTGAGCTACGCTACCATAATGTTTATATTTTATCATAATAAAAAAAGAAAAATTCAAGAGAA
>BNJS01003970.1_pt1 | contig 99857 bp, 149 predicted proteins | sample 8540461 | NCBI WGS metagenome assembly BNJS01 (sample SAMD00202454, study PRJDB9452) | human saliva metagenome | isolation source: human saliva | place: Japan | reverse complement strand
ATTTTAATCATAGGGATGCGTTACTTTTGGTAGGTTGGGGAAAGTGGTACGGCAAACTACTGTGCCGCCAACGGTATTCTTCTACGAAGGTGCTTGCGCACACGGCTACGGCTAGCGGGGCCGGAAACAGGCGAAGCATAAAATGTAAAGATTCTTTACATAATAAAAGCGGTCGATTTTTACAGGAAGCAACCTGTTTTTGCCATACTGCCGCTTGGTTTTATTGTGAATACTTAAAGTGTTTGGGAAACGGAGATACAAAAAGGCCGTCTGAAAACACGGCTGTCATACATTTAAAACCCCCAGCCGGTTTTCAGACGGCCTCCCCTTCATCCCTTCCCCTCTGCGAAACCACCGACGCTATGTTAGAATCCGCACGAAACAAAACAACATCGGGCCGTCTGAAAACTGCGGCGCAACATCATTTAAAGGATACCGCCATGTGCCAACTCCCTTGGCATGAACTGCAACACCCACCGACATCGTCTTTTCCTTTGAAGGCTTCCGCAGGCGCGGCGGACTGACCGACCACCACGTGGACGGCTTCGGCATCGGCTTTTTCGAACAAAAAGGCGTACGCCTGTTCCACGACGACAAACCCAGCGCGCAATCCCCGGTGGCCGACCTGATCAAAGGCCTATCAAAATCAAATCGGAAAACGTCATCGCCCACATCCGCAAAGCCACCAGCGGCCGCACCTCCTGACCAACACCCACCCCTTCGTGCGCGAAATGTGGGGGCATTACTGGATGTTCGCCCACAACGGCCACCTGCAAGGCTTCCACCCGCCCGTCGGCCAATATTACCGCCCGTCGGCGACACCGATTCCGAACGCGCCTTCTGCCACATCCTCGAGCAACTGCGCCAACGCCTCGACCAACGCCCCGATGACGACACCCTGTTTCAAGCCGTTTGCCGGACTCGTGGCCGAAATCCGCCGCCACGGCCTGTTCAACTTCATCCTTTCAGACGGCCTCGTCATGTTTCGCCCACGCCAGCACCCTGCTCCACTACATCGTGCGCCAAGCCCCTTTCGGCGAAAGCGCGCCTGCTGGACGACGATGTCGCCATCGACTTTTCCGCCGTTACCACCCAAACGACCGCGTCGCCGTCATCGCCACCCTGCCGCTGACCAAAAACGAAATCTGGCACCAACTGGCCTGCGACGAGACTCGTCGCGTTCCGCGACGGCCTGATTGAAAAACGCGACTGCCCGAAAACCCGCTACATGAGCACGGAGGAAGGTTTGGCCGCCGCCCGCCGCCGCCGGTGCGGCCGTCTGAAGAAAGTATCCCTTTATGAAATGCCCCTTCTGCCAGCAACCCAACACCCTGGTTGCCGATTCGCGCCCTGACCGACGAAGGCAGCAGCATCCGCCGCCGCCGCCGCTGCCCCTCGTGCGACAAACGCTTCATCACCACCGAAACCCTCGACGTCCGCCTGCCCGACATCATCAAAAGCAACGGCAGCCGGGTTCCTATAACGCGCACTAAACTGCGCACCAGCCTCGAACGCGCCCTGCACAAACGCCCCTTCGGCGGCGAGACGTGGACGACTTGGTCGCCAAAATCGAAGGCCGCCTCTACCGACTGGGCGAAAAAGAAGTCCCCCTCCCGCCTCATCGGCGAAATGGCCAGCGCAGGCATTGCTGGACACCGACCAAAGTGGCCTACGTCCGCTTTGTGCATCCGTTTACAAAAAGTTTTGCAACGACGTATCCGATTCACCCGCGCCATCGCCACCCTGCCCGCCCACACCGACGCGGACAACCCTCCTGCCGACGGGCAAACATCGCGAAATCCGCCTTCCGCTTCTGCCGCAGAGTCCTGGTCGACCTATTCTTCCTTCTGGTTGCCTACATAGCCGCCGTGTTCCTGCTGCCCACTGATTAAAAGCGACAGGCGGGCCGACGGCGACGCCGACATCACCCTCTACCTGATTTCCAACGGCATCCACACACGACATCGTCATGCCCTCACGCAACGGCGACGCCGGACTGGACAACCAGCCTTTCCCGCCGCCGACACCGCGGGCGGCCAAAGTGCCGACTGGATTGCCGTCGGCTGGGGCGACAAAAACTTCTACCTCAACACGCCGACTTGGGCCGACCTGACCGCATCCACCGCCCTGAAAAGCCGTATCGGGCCTCAGCGAATCGGCCATCCACACCACCTACTACGACAGCATGGAAAACTGCAGGCCGCTGCGCCAGATTTACCGTCAGCCGCCGCCAATACCTCGAACTTGCCGCCTACATCCGCAGCAGCCTGAAATGGCGGGACGGCCGCACCATCCCCGTTACCGCCGACATCCATTACGGCGAAAGCGACGCCTTCTACGAAGCGAAGGCAGCTACAACCTCTTTTACACCTGCAACACTTGGACGAACGACGCCTGAAAAGTGCTGCGGCGCAAGGCGGCATTGTGGACGATTACCGAAGCGGCATCTTCCGCCATTACACGCCGTAAGCCGCACGCACTGAAAAAGGCCGTCTGAAAACCGTATTTCCCACACGGAAAACGGGTTTTCAGACGGCCCTCAACTCTGATTGCCGCCGATTATTTAAAACCAACGCGGCAACGCCGGAATCCGCGACAGCAAAAGCCGTATCCAGCAGCCAGATCACGGCGATGGCGATGATGGCGGTCGGGATACAATACCGCCACAACCAAAAAGCGGCACCGCCATTGCCCACGCATACCGGCAGCTTGATTTTCTGCGCCGGGGAACCAGCCCGCGCGCTTCGGACGGACGGCGTTTCCACCACATCACGCAGCCGCCTGACGCAGATGAAGATGACGGCCAGGCAGAACACGACGTTCGCCAGTACGCTCCACTGGCCAGCGTCCCCATGTGCGGCAGCGATGCTGACCGCCATGAAATGTGCCGAAAGTTGTAATCGTCGTAACGGATGTCGGCCAGGATTTTTGCCGCTGTACCGGTCGATGTGCACCAGTGCGGTCGGCGGTCGGGCTGACCATGTCGTAGCTCATCAGATCCTGCGACAGCGTCCACGCCCGTTTCGCCTTTGGGCAGGTTGAGCTGGTAGCGGCCTTTGAAACCGATTTCGCGGGCGAAGCGGTCAACCGTTTCAAAGTCATCAGTTCGCTCGGACTGATGCCGTTTTTCGCCCTTCGTCGCCCGAAACAGGCATGGGCGTGAGTTCAGAATCCACGGTGCTTCTTTGGTTTTACCGTCACGTTCAGCACATCGCCGTGGGTCGGCAAAGGTCGATACGAGGGTTCGGCTCAACCCCCATTTTCCGGCGGGGAACTGGCTCCAAGACTGAACGCATTTGCCGCCCCAAATGCCCTTAGAGCAACGCCCAGACAGGCAGAACAGCAATAAAATCAAAGGCAAACCCATGTGCCGAATGCGCCGTGCATGCTCGCGCCACCACGAGCGTCCTTTTTGCCCGTTTGCGGCACAAGCATGAGCTTTCAGGCTGCGCTGTTTCGCCCACTACAAATAAATCCCTGTAATCATCATCAAGATAGTCAGCGACGCGGCGGTTTTCTATCAGGTAATCGCCCGCCGTGCCGAGCATCATATCGCCGTGGATTTCCATCCATCGTGTGATACCAGCCCCTCATGCGCGGCATGGAACGTGACGACTTTCGCCGTGTGAGGATCGACGGCGACCATGGTCGCTTTGTCGTCGTTGTTCACGCGGAACACGGCAACCATATCGTCGGCGCGCGGCGCGATATATTGCACCACCGACGCGGATTTTTCATTGACGAACTGCCCGCGCCGCCTCCGCCTGCGCCAGACAAAGGCTGCGCCTGCGCCTGCGGGGTAACGTGCGAGGCGTTCGCCCTCTTGCCGGTGATGTTGGCGAACAGCAGCATGCCCAGCCCCGTTACGGCAAGCAGGGGTCAGGAAGGGGACGACCAGCAGTCCCGAAATAAAAATGCCACCGCCACACGGTCAGGTAGCGGCGGTTGGCTTGATGGCCCGGTGTCGGAAGGGTTTTGTGTATTCATAGTATTCACCTTTTTGTTGAGTGTATTGGCAGGCGGATATTGTGCAAGCGGAGCAGTGAAGCGGCGCTACATCCACTGAGGCCGTCTGAAAACGCTGTTTTGTTTTCAGACGGCCTTTTCCCGATCGCGGTACTCAGTCGAACGTATACCTCAGCGATGCCGTGATGCTGCGCGGCGTGCCGTAGAACATGAATATCGGGCATGGTTTTTGTAATGTTGTTGAACACGTTTTTCAACATCGAGGTGCGACGCGGGTGCGCTTGCCGATTTTTGTATTGCGCGGTCAGGTCGAGGGTGGCGTAGCGCGCTGTGCGAGGGCCTTGCGCGCGGCCGGTTCGGTAACTTTCCTCGCGGTCGTCGATGATGAAGCTCTGCCAGTTGACATTGCCGCCGACAGTCAGGCGGTCGTTGATCATCAGCCAACGGTGAAGAATTTGAACAGATGCACGGGATACGTGGTTTTAATCTGTTTGCCTTTGCTGTTTTTGGTTTCGAACGGGCATAGAGGCATTGAGCAACCAACGGTCGTTCAGACGGCCCGTTAATCGAAAGCTCGCCGCCGGTGTTGGAGGTATGGTCTTCGGCCTTATAGTAGCGTTTCCCCGTTGGGCGGCCTGCCCGCAGGCACGCCACCGATTTTGTCGCGTTTGTTTGCGGTATGACGGAAACGGCGGCGTTCAGATGCACCTTCAAACGCGTAGCTTTCAATCCGGTTTCGTAAGTTCTGCCGCGCTGCGGGGCAAGGGGTTGCCGTTTTTGGGTCGAGATAGCGCACCTGCGGACGGAAAAGCGTGGTATAGCGCAAGCAGTCAGGTTCGGCGTGATGTCGTAAGTCGTGCCCAAGTAGGGATGAAGACTTTTTCGCTGCGCCGTCCGTCGGCAAAAACGGTTGCGCTCGGTGCGGTAGGCATACTTCCAGTTCATCAGGCGCATACCGCCTATCAACGACCATTTGTCGGTGGAGTTTTGAAGCGTGTCGAGCCGTAAACCGAGCAAAGCTTGCTTTGCTGATAACCGTCTTGCAGGTGAAAGGCAGTTCGGGGCGGGCGATATTGCGCGTCGAAGCGGCGGAGGTCGGCAACCGGCACGTCTTTGTCGCCGTAATACGGGCCGTAATCCTTGCTGTTCAGATGGCTGATGCCGGTATTGAATTCGTGGCGGCGGTGAACAATCCGTAATCGCCGTTAAGATTCAAGTTGAATTTGTGTTCGTTGGAGCGGCTCTTGTCCAAATCGACGCTGACGTAGCTGGAATAATCGGCATTGATGTTATATGTACCCGCAATGGCCGACAGATTGTCGTTTTTGCCGTAAAGGTAGGTATAGCTGCCGTCCAACTGCCAACCATTGTCGAATTCATGCCGCAGGCGGGTGAAAAAGTTCGGCGCGGGTTTTCCTTGCCCGTAAAGCCCAATTGGCCGACGAATTGTTGCGCGGGTTGGCCTCAAAGGGATAAAACCATCGGTTTCGTTGCCGGCAATCGTCAGATAACCGAAAGCGCGAACTGCCGGTATTGCGGGTTGACGTGATTTCGGTGCCGAGCTGCGCGCGTTTGCGGCTGTACGTTGTAAGACAGGGATGCCGTAGAGCGTATGGTTGTGTGTCAGGCCGGTACGCGGCAGGTAGTCGCCGCCGTGGTCGCTCGACGAATATGGCACGACCGCGCAAGGTGTTGTCGGCATTCAGCGGGCTGTTGGCATCGGCAATGAAGCGGTAATGCCGCCACGAACCTGCCGCCGCTTCCAAAACGGTAAAAGGTTTGGCCTGCGGTTTTTGCGCTCAAAGGCAATCATGCCCGACGGTTCGCGAAAGCCGCCGTTGGTCAGAGCCGCTGGAACCGCGCACCACCGCCACCCTGTTCGTAAAGCGCGCTGTCGAGTTGTTGGTGCTGCGGCGTATCGAATGCTTTCATAAAGGAATTTCGCCGCGCCGTCCACGCTGACGCTGTCGATGGCCGAGCGCGCGCCGTATTGGCTGTCGCCCGTGGCATTGTGCCCATTTTGCTGTGGTACACGCCGGGCGCTTGTTTCCAAAACGTCTTGCAGCGTATCGAGCCGTTGGTCGTCAATCTGCTTTCGGTGATGACGGACAGCGATTGCGGCGTTCGCGCTGGGTCAGCCTGATGCCGGTGGCAACCGAAGAAGTGGGCACGGTGTAATTGGTTGTGGTCTGTTTGCCGATGCCGCGCACTTCAACCCAGAAAGCCACTTCCGCATCAACGGCTTGTCCGCACTCTGTCCGGCTGCGGCGGCGTAAGCGAAACGCCAGCATGAGTGCTGCCGTTAGCGGTAATAGTCTGTTTGTAAAAAGCATGTTCCATTGATTTATCCGATGTTTCTCGATTTGAAATAATCTTTTTCGGCATGCCCAAATCGGCCAACAATTTGTCCGGCCTGCCGCCCAAAAAACGCGGGAATTTTTCGCGACCATGCAGACCATTTAGTCAAGTTATACCATAACTTTGATATGTTATTAAGTTGCAAAAACAAGACAATTCAAATCAAGCTGATTTTAGTGCACCGCATCCATGCGCATCCGCCCCTTCCGCACGGCAAATAGCTGACGGCAGAAATTTGATTTTTGCCGCAAAACGGAACGCCGAAAACAATCGAGGGCCGTCTGAAAACCAAGCGTTTCAGACGGCCTCGGATGATAAACATCCCTACACCAGCAATTCTGCCAGCATCACGTTCGTAGACTGCCGACAGTTTCGGCGAGGGGCGGAAAGTTCGACGTTTTCGTCAATCTGATGGATGGTAGCGTTTACCGGCCCCAATTCGATGAGTTCGCGCGCAATGGCTTTGATGAAGCGGCCGTCCGAAGTGCCGCCGCTGGTGGAAAGTTCCCGCGCACGCCGCGAATTTCGGCAACGGCGGCCTGCGCGGCTTCAGTCAGCCTGCCCGCTTCGGTCAGGAAGGGTTGGCCAGGACAGGATCCACTGCAAATCGTAATTCAGACCGTGTTTGTCCAAGATTTCGTGTGCGCGCCGTTTCAGGCCGTCTGAATCAGATTCAGTGGAGAAACGGAAATTGAATTTGACGTTCAACTCGCCGGGGATGACGTTGGTCGCACCCGTGCCGCCGTTGATGTTGGGAAATTTGGAAACCGGTCGGCGGGAAAATAGGCGTTGCCCGGTCCCATTCGGCGGCAGTCAGCTCGGCCAGCAGCCGGGGGCGGCTTTGTGGACGGGGTTTTTCCGCCAGATGCGGGTAGGCGATGTGGCCTTGTTTGCCTTTGACGGTCAGGTTGCCCGACAGCGAACCGCGCCTGCCGTTTTTAACCGTATCGCCCAAAGTATCGACGGCGGTCGGCTCGCCGACGATACGGTGAGTCTATGGTTTCGCCGCGCGCTTTCAAAACGTCCACTACTTTTGTTGTGCCGTCCAGCGCGTCGCCTTCCTCGTCGGACGTAATCAAAGGGGCGATGCTGCCCGCGTGGTCCGAGTGCAGGCGGCCACGAAAGCGTTCGCAGGCGGTAACGAAGGCGGCGATGCTAGCTTTCATGTCCGCCGCGCCGCGTCCGTAGAGGCAGCAGTCGCGCTCGGTCGGCTCGAACGGCGGCGATGTCCATTTGTCCTCCGGCCCACTGGGGGACGACGTCGGTATGTCCGGCGAAGCACTGCAGCAGTGCGCCGCTGCCGCGCCGCGCCAAATGTTTTTAGTTTGGCCGAAATCCAGCTGTTCGACGGTAAAGCCGATTTTTGCGAGGCGTTCAGCCAGCAGTTCCCCGACAGCCTTGGTCGTCGGGGGTAACGGATGCGCGGGCGATGAGTTGTTTGGCCAAAAGCCAAGGTGGCGGTTTCGGTCGTCATGTTGTTTTACCTTTGTCTTTTTATGTTTCAGGCCGTCTGAAAGTGTTTTTCAGACGGCCTCTGCGCTTTCCCGCCTGTTGGATGTAAACGAATTTCGCACGTTTGACGTTGCACAGCAGTTCGTAGGCGATGGTGCCTGCCGCGGCGGCGACTTCGTTGATGCTGACGATGATCGCCCCAAGTTCCACTTCGCTGCCTGACGCCTTCGTGGGTATCGGCCAATTCGACGGTCAGCATGTCCATCGAAACCCTGCCGAGGATGCGGCTGCGGCGGCCGTTCACGGCCACGGGCGTGCCGGTTGCCGCGCGGCGCGGATAACCGTCGGCATAGCCACTGGGCCGCCAGATCCGACGCGGGTGGAGCGTTTGGTGTGAGAACGATGCGCCGCTAACCTATCGGTTCGTGCGGCTGCAAAAACGCGTTCGGCAAACACGCGGCTCACCAGCCTCATCACGGGGAAGCTTGATGCGGGTCGTTTTCCAGGAACGGGTCGATGCCGTACCAGGCCAGCCCCGCCCTACCCCAATCGCGCCGCGCCTGCGGCATAGGCAAGCATGGCGGCGGAATTAGCCGAGCTCTCTTCGCCCGCCAGTCCGGCGCAGCCATGTCGAAGGCTTCAAGCTGCATTTCGGTCATGCCGCGTTCTTCTTCGTCGGCACAGGGCGAAGTGGCTGATTTTTCACGATGTCGAGGCTTTGCCGCTTTGCGCGAGCGCGGTGTAGGCCGAGGCGTGGTTGTGCGGGAAAAAAGCCGGCGCGGTGCATGCCGGAATCCATTTTCAGCCACACTTTCACCGGCGTTTTCCATTCGTGTTTTCAACAGGGTTTTCGAGCTGCCATTGGTCAGCCACCACCGGCCACAGGCCGTATTCGTCCACAGCGGCGTATTCGGCGGCATCGAACACGCCCTCCAGCAGCACGATGGGCTGCGTGATGCCTTGTTGCGCAGTTCGACGGCCTCTTCCAGAAAGGCGACGGCAAACCCGTCAGCCAAATCGGCCAGCGCGTGGGCGCAGCGTACCGCGCCGTGCCCGTATGTCGTCCGCCTTCAGACGGCCAGCATCTTGCCGCCGTGCAGCCGTTTCAGGGGTTTGGTAGTTTTCCCGCAGGCGGTCGAGGGGCGGATGTCGGCGCGCGAGTGGTCTCATGTTTCGTCGTCCTTTGTCGTTTCGGTGTCAGTGGAAATACAGGCCGTCTGAAAGCGGTCGGCCCGTTTCAGACGGCCTGCGGATTATAGGCCTATCCGCATGCTTTTTAAACCCGCCGCCCGAGGTTTCGGCAGGGCCGTCTGAAAGCCGGGCGCGCGTGCGGATAAAATCCCCATCAAACATCATGATTGCACGATAATTTGTGGCATAATCAGTAGTCCGCCTTTTTGGGAAGAAACCATGTCCATTTCACTCGTCCAATGCGGCCAATACCTGCAATATATGTTCGCATCCGTGCTGATGCTGCTGATTTTCGGCACGGTTTACCTGAAAATCACGCCGGTGCGCGAACTGAAGCTGATTAAAAACGGCAACCTCGCCTGCGCCCTCTCCTTCGGCGGCGCACTGGTCGGATTCTGCCTGCCGCTGGCATCCAGCATCGCCCACAGCGTCAGCCTGCCCGACTTCGTTTTGTGGGGCGCGGCAGCCGTGGCTAGCAGATTTACTGGTGTACTTCGCCGCCACCCGCCTGATTCCGCAGGCATCCGAAAGAACTGGCGACAGCAATGTCGCCGTCGGTACCCTGTTCGGCTCGATTTCCGAAGCCATCGGCCTGCTCAACGCCGCCTGTCTGTCTTAACGAAAGGACTCCTCCATGTTCAACTTTATCAAGAAGCAGTTCATCGACATCATCCAATGGGAAAATCCCGACGAGGAAACCCTGGTATGGCGTTTTTCCCATTGCCGACCAGAAATCCAAAACGGTGCCAGCCTGACCGTGCGCGAGGCGCAGATGGCGATGTTTGTGGACGAAGGCAGAACCGCCGACGTATTCCCGCCAGTCGCCACGCTCAACACACAAACCCCTGCCCATCCTGACCTACCTGAAAAACTGGGACAAAGCTCTTCCAATCCCCGTTCAAATCCGACGTTTGCTTCTTCAACACCAAACAGCAGCTCGGTCTGCGAAATGGGGCACGGCGCAACCGTTACCGTGCGCGATGCCGAATTCGGCGCGGTACAGACCGCGTTCCTTCGGCATGTACAGCTACCGCATCGCCGACCCGGAAAAATTCTTTAAAGAGTCAGCGGCGTTGTGAAGCTACCGGCGTCACAGCTCGAACAGCAGCTGCGCAACCTCGCCGTTACCCAGCTTGCCACCGCCTTCGGCGACTTCCGGCATCCCCTTCCTCGACGTGGCCGCCAACCAAGTCCTGCTGTCGCAGCAACTGACCGGCCTGCTCGCGCCCGAGTTTGCCAAACTCAGCCTCACGCTGGAAAAACTTCACCGTCGAAAGCATCAGCCTGCCGGAGAACATCCAAAAAAGCACTCGACAAAAATCTCCATGGGCATCGTCGGCGACATGGGCAAGTTTGCCCAATACCAAACCGCCGAGTCCATCACCGTGGCGGCGCAAAACGAAGGCGGCGCTGGCCGGCATCGGCGCAGGCTTGGGCGTGGGCGCAGGCATCGGGCAAGCCGTGGCGGGCGCAATGGCCCGGCATGATGCAGCCCGCGGCGGCAGGTACCGCCGCAGCCGCAACGGCAACCGCCGCCCCGGCTGCCGCAGAAGACCCTCAGGCCAAACTGCAAAAACTGAAAGGCCTGCTCGACGGCGGCCTGATTTTCCGCCGACGACTACGAAAAAGCCAAAGCCGAGGTATTAAAACAACTCATCAATTAAACGAGCGGCAAAAAGGCCGTCTGAAAAACCGTTTCCTCAGACGGCCTCACATCATAACAAACAAACCGCAATACGCAAACAGGGCGGCCTTCCCCATCATTTCGGCGCATGAGGAAAAGCAGCAAAGGCAGCCCGTTTGCCAACCGCCCTTCAGCGGTTAATACCGCCAAAATCCGTTTTTCAGACGGCCTCACATTCCCAAAAGGCCGTCTGAAAAAGCCAACCGACCGACAAAACAAAGGAAGCCTCCGTGCCGAAACATCCGCCCACCCTGCCGCCCGAAGTCCTGACGGAAAGCAGCCGCCAAATGCTGCAACGTCTGACGCGCGAACTAGAAGCGAGCGCAGACGCATTATGGTTTTGCCTGCCCGTCGCCGTACTCGGATGCCGCAAGCGGCAGGAAAAGTTTCCAGCATCATACTGGCCGCCGACGTATTGCTGCTGGCGGCATGGATGCTCGAAAAGCGCCCCAGCTGTTCGGGCTGCTGATTTTATTGTCCGTCGTAGCCGCCGTATTCAGCCTATTTTGGTTCGGCGGCAAAATGGCGGACGGCATCCCTGACTGATTCCCGACTCCGGAAACCTCAGGACGGAAAACATGTATTCCTTCCGGCCTCAGGATTTCGTCCGCCTCGATTTGGCCAACGCCCGCCTGCAACGCTACCACCACAACAAAATCGGTGAAACGCTGCAACTCGACGGCCATTTCGGCCTATGGCTGCCCAAAGGCGGCTGCATCGTAATGCTGACCCACGCCTCGGCCGAGCGAAAAAGGCTACCTCATGATGCCCTACGGCGCGGATTACGCAGAAACCGCAGCCTTCTGCCGCCTGCTCTGCCTGCGGCTGGGCCTGCGCGACAACCTCGACGTCGGCAACACCTCCGCCCGACAGCGGAAACGTCCGCCGCGACAAAAGCGCGAAAATTGCCGTTATCTGCATCATGGCACTGCTTGCCGCCGTCGGGCTGGCCGTCATCGCCGCCGGCATTTCCCACCGCCGGCGAAATAACCGCGCCCGACCGCGAAATCCGCATGACGCAGGCGCAACTGAACGCCCAGTACACCTGCTTCAAAAGACCGCCGCACCGACAGAACCGTCGTCTGCCGCCACCGCCTGATTGCCGAGGACGCGACGGCGAACTGCGGCAAATCGACTGCCCTCGGTTTGGAAGACAGCCTGTGCGGTCGTGAACAACCGGCCCACTTCGGCCCCGCCGACCTGCGCCTGCTGAGCCACGCGGGCACGACTTATTTGATAGAGGGCCGACTACCGCCTCCCCGAAACCGGCAGCAACGCACACCTGAGACAACCGTGCCGCCCTGCCCCGAACGCTGTCCCGCAACGGCGGAATAACTTTTCAGACGGCCTCCTGCCGCCTACAAAGAGCCGTCTGAAAACCAGAAACCGTATAATTGGCCACCCGCCCGCCTAGGAAATACCGACCATGAGCGAACCCTTCTTCCATACCGACTCGCCCAAGCTGCGGCGCACCCGCACACGCCCATTCCCCGACCTCGGTTACGCTGGTCTGCGGCTACTGCAACAGCATGTTGGTACGCCAAGACGGCGGCATCATCGACAAAGGCCGCGACTCCGCCCCTGTTGGAAGACTTCAGCCCGCTGCAAATCGGCACGCGCGGCCGCTACGGCACGGTAGCGTTCAACATCATCGGCCGTTTTACAGATGCACTACGACGCGGGCGTGTGGGAACGAATGGCACATCCTGTTCGACGAAGGCGGCACGGGCTGGCTGTCCGAACTCGGCGACATCTATTCCCCTGACCCGCCCACAAACCGAATCCGCACTCCCAACTCCCCTTCGACGACATCCGCGCCGCTTCTCCACCCTCGACTACAACGACAAACGCTTCGCATGGCCGCCGACGTGCGCCGCGTGACTATGAAACACGCCGCCGCACAAGGCGAGCTACCGCTTTGAATTCAACCGCGACATCGAAAGCCGAACCGCAGACTGGCGTTGCGAAAACCTCTTCCTCACCACCGACTACGGCGACGACCCGCCGTCCCTCTACGCCGGCAACACCGTCAAACTCGACGACCTGCAACTGGAAAAACCTGCGCACCGAAGACCAAATCACCGCCGGTGCAGGCCGTCTGAAAGGCACGCGCCAATCCGAAAAACTGCCCCAACTGCGGCTCTCCCGTACACTGGGTGGACGGATTGGCAACAACATCGTCTGCCCGAGCTGCGGCAGCGACCTGGAAGCCGTCAGACGGCAAAGTCGAACTCATCGAAGCCGACGCCATGCGCGCCGCCCAGCAAAAGCACTTACCCTGCCCATCGGCGGCAAGGGCAAACTGCGCGGCCGCAACTACATCGTCATCGGCGCGGTACACAAAGAAGAACTCGACGCCCAAACCGCCTTCGACCTGATGTACGCCTTCAAACGCCCCACCGGCGTCGTCCCCGAAGGCTATTGGCGCGAATACCTGCTCTACCATCCGACCTCCGGCAGCTTCCTCTGGCTGATAGAATCCGACAGCGGCTGGGAAATCGCCCAAAACACTCCACGATTGGCCACGCGCTCGACCGCCACAGCCAGCCCCAGGGCGGCGACAAACTTTATGACTACGGCAGCCGCGTCGGCTACGCCGCCGGCGCGTTCTACTGGCACGTCCGCCACCGCGACCTCACCTTTCACAGCGACTCACAAAAGCGGCAAAGGCAAAATCGGCTCCGAACTGTCCGTACACGAAATCGCCTGGAGCCGCAGCGAACCCGCGAGCAAACGCGAAATCGCCGAAGCCTTCGGCCTGAAAACGGCACGCGATGAACACCCTCGTCCGGCGACGACAGGCAAACCCCGTCGGGCATCGTCTGGATTACCCTCGCCCTCCTGTGCGTCCTCAACCTGCCCAGCCTTCTTTCTACGGCGACGGCGAATGGGACGACAATCGACGGTCGGCATCGCCGGGCTTCTATCTGTATAACTTCGGCATGGCATCGGAAAACGGCCCCGTCCTTCACTCGCGCTTCCTCACCGTCAGCCTGATAGTCGTCTCACTGGCCACCGGCCTGAACTATATGTTTTCCAACACCGACAGCAGCGGTTACAGCGGCTACAACAGCAGCGGCGGCTATTACGGCGGCGGCTTCTCCGGAGGCCTGCAAATGACCCGCAGCCTCAGCCGCCACGGCCTGCTCGACCTTACGGCTGCAACCCTCGCCTCCTGCGCGACGAAGGCCGTCTGAAAACCATCCTTGCCGCCGCCGCCGAAGCCGCGCAGGCCACCGTGCTCGACAGCCGCTTCCACACCTTCGGCGGCGCGGGCGGCGTAACCGGCGTACTGCTGTTGGCCGAATCGCACATCAGCATCCACACCTGGCCGGAATACGGCTTCGCCGCCGTCGATGTCTTCCTCTGCGGCTGGATGCCGTCTGAAAACGCCCGCCGCGTCCTCGAAGAAGCACTGGGCGCGAAAACGCGCGGAATGGCGGAACATCCCGCGCGGCAATGCCGCATCCGTTGCCGTAAACCCGCTTTCAGACGGCCTCCACACCGAAAAGGCCGTCTGAAAGCGCGGCTTCGGCGGTTCGAAACCAAGCATCCCGACCGAAGGTGTAAAATTGTTGATAATTTTACCTTTCATGTTTATATTGCGTGCCGTCCCATTTTTCCCGCCATTTCAGGAGCAGACCATGTCCGTCAAAGACGTTATCAAACTGATAGAAGAACACGAAGCCCGCTTTGTCGATTTGCGTTTTACCGACACCAAAGGCAAACAGCACCACTTCACCATTCCCGCCCGCATCGTAGTTGGACGACCCCGAAGAATGGTTTGAAAACGGCCAGGCGTTCGACGGCTCCTCCATCGGCGGCTGGAAAGGCATCCAGGCTTCGACATGCAGCTGCGCCCCCTGACCCGCAACCGCCTTCATCGACCCTTCTTCGACGACGTTACCGTCGTGCTGACCTGCGACGTCATCGACCCCGCCAACGGACAAGGCTACGACCGCGACCCGCGCTCCATCGCCCGCCGCGCCGAAGCTCTATCTGAAATCCTCAGGCATCGGGCGACACCGCCTTCTTCGGCCCCGAACCCGAATTCTTCGTTTTCGACGGCGTCAATTTGAAACCGACATGCACAAAACCCGCTACGAAATCACGTCCGAAAGCGGCGCATGGGCCAGCGAGCCCTGCATCTGGACGGCCAAAAACACCGGCCACCGCGCCGGCGTGAAAAGGCGGCTACGCGCCCGTCGCACCGGTGGACGCAGGGCAGGATTTGCGTTCGGCCATGGTGAATATTCTGGAAGAAATCGGCATTGAAGTCGAAGTCCACCACGCCGAAGTCGGCACCGGCAGCTAAATGGAAATCGGCACCTGCTTCAACACGCTGGTGCGCCGCGCCGACCAAACGCAGGACATGAAATACGTCATCCAAAAACACCGCGCACAACTTCGGCAAAACCGCCACCTTCATGCCCAAACCCATCATGGGCGACAACGGCAGCGGCATGCACGTCCACCAATCCATCTGGAAAAGACGGCCAAAACCTGTTCGCAGGCGACGGCTATGCCGGCCTGAGCGACACCGCGCTTTACTACATCGGCGGCATCATCAAACACGCCAAAAGCCCTGAACGCGATTACCAATCCGTCCACCAACTCCTACAAACGCCTCGTGCCGCATTTTGAAGCACCGACCAAACTGGCCTATTCCGCCAAAAACCGCTCGGCCTCCATCCGCATCCCGTTTGTAAACAGCGTGAAAGCCCGCCGCATCGAAGCCCGCTTCCCGACCCGACCGCCAACCCCTACTCGGCGCTTTTGCCGCCCTGTTGATGGCCGGTTTGGACGGCATCAAAACAAAATCCATCCGGGCGACCCCGCCAGCAAAAAACCTCATGACCTCCCGCCCGAAGAAGACGCGCAAGTGCCCGCAGTCTGCGCATCGCTGGAAGAAAGCACTGGCCGCCCTCAAAGCCGACCACGAATTCCTGCCGCGCGGCGGCGTATTCAGCAAAGACTGGATAGACAGCTACATCGCCTTCAAAGAAGAAGACGTGCGCCGCATCCGCATGGCGCCGCACCCCTGGAATTCGAAATGTATTACAGCCTCATGGGAAACAAACGGCAGCCCGAACACACGGGCTGCCTCTATTTAGATGAAGGCCGTCTGAAAAACGAGTTTTTCAGACGACCTCGAATCGCACAAAAACAGCACGGAGTCCCATGACCACACTGGCCAACAAAAACTCGCCGTCCTCATCGACGCCGACAACGCCCCCGCCGACATCATCGACCGCCTGCTCGAAGAAATCGCCAAATACGGCATCGCCAGCGTCAAACGCATCTACGGCGACTGGAGCCACGGCCTTTCCAAATGGAAAGCCGCCCTCCCGCCCCATGCCATCATCCCCGTCCAACAATTCGCCTACACCAAAGGCAAAAACGCCACCGACATGGCCCTGGTCATCGACGCGATGGATTTGCTCTACAGCGGCAACTTGACGGCTTCTGCGATCGTATCCAGCGATTCCGACTTCACCCGCCTGGCCAGCCGACTGCGCGAAAGCGGCCTCGACCGCATACGGCTTCGGCGAAAAGAAAAACACCCGAAGCCTTCCGCAAAGCCTGCGACAAATTCGTCTACACCGAAATCTTCCGTCCCGAAAAACAACGCCAAGAAAAGAGAAAAACAACGGCAAAAACAACCCTGCCGCCGAAGAATCCGCCGCCGCACCCGACGCGCTGCCCTTGCTCAAACGCGCCGTGCGCGAGAAAACGCCGACGACCTCGGCTGGGCCAACCTCGGCCCCATCGGCAGCTACATCAGCAAAATCAACCCCGATTTCGACTCCAGGCTTTTACGGACTACGGCAAACTCTCCGACCTCATCAAATCCTTCGACATCTTCGAACACCGCACCGACAACAACTAACTCCAAGTCCGCCGCAGCAAACCCTGCTGACAAACCCGCGGAAAACCGGCGGAAAGGCTGTCTGAAAACCCCGCCGCAGCTAATCAGACGGAAGAAACCGTTTCAGACGGCCACAACGCCGCACCGAAACGCAAAAACGCGCGGCAAAAATCAAAACCGAAGCCAAAAACGAAAACGCCGCACCCGCCCAAACGGCAGACACCGCACAACCGGCACCGGCCAAAACCCGAACCCTGCCGCCAAAACAGCAAACTGCCCGTTACCCGCATCATCGCCACCGTACAGCAGGCCGTCGAAGCGGCTGCCGACGAACAAGGCTGGGCGCGGTTGGGCGACGTATCGAAACAACTGGCCGCACAAGGCACCGACCCGCAGCAATACAGCTTTGAAACCATCCGCAACCTCATCCACGCCATCTACGCCGACTGGCTGGAAATCAAAAGCTGAGCCGCGGCGAACGCCTGCGGATTAACAAACGCTCTACCGCCAAAGGCTGAACGGAAAACCACCGCCCGTTTCAAAGCAGGGTACAATCTGCCGCCAAACCGTCCCAAGAAGAGGCCGTCTGAAACACCGCAAATCGTTTTTAACTTCGTTGAAGCTGCGCTTTCAGACGGCCTTCCGACCATTCCCAAACCACCTATTTCCGCCCATACGGCAATAGCGGCAAACCTAAAATCGACCACCCTGCATATACAACCCACCAAAACCCGACATTCTGCATCGCACTATTGGCATTAGGCCTGCCGACTGCAACAAAGTCGAACAGCATTCCGCCCGAAGCCGGCATTTGGACATTGCGGCTGCCGAAAAATTACCGTCAAATCCTGCCCTGCTGCACGTCGGAATGACAGAACATCATCGAATGTTCTCGACGAATTGGACGCACTGTCCCAACTCGACACCGCGGCATACACACACATCCATAAAACCGCCCAATCGGCGATTTGCAGCACATCTTGGCAGAACACGCGGAACAATATGAATTGCATCTGACCTTCGGCGCATCAGACAGATAAACCTGCCCGACCTTATCCCGATGCAAGCCGATCCACTATAATGGAGGCCGTCTGAAAAACACCTCCGTCCATCCCGATAACCGAAAAACAAATATGACATGCACATCATACGCAAAACGACTTTTCGAAATTCTTACGCCAAGCCCTTGCAATGGCGGCAACTTTCATCATCGTCAGCCTTGTCACAGACTGGTGGCGCGCGCCGAATGTGCCGCCGGGGTGGCCGCTTTGCCGCTGCAAACCATACAGGGGCGGCAAACCACGCTGGCCGAAGCCGGCGGAAACCGTACCGCCGTGCTGTATTTCTGGGGCTCTTGGTGCGGTATCTGCCGCCATACTTCGCCTGCAGTGAGACAAACTGTCGCGCCAAGGCATTCCGGTAATCGGCGGCTTTGCGCTCCGGCAGCGACGAAGAAGTGAGGCATACCTGACAAACGCACGGCTGGCAGTTTGATACGGTAAACGATGCCGAGCGGCGCATGGTCGGGGCAATGGCAGGTTCGGGTAACACCGACCATCGTTTTTGGTGAAAAACGGCAGCGTGCGCCACAGCACGACGGGACTGTCCGGCTATTGGGGTTTGCGCACGCGTATCGGATTATTGGATTTGCTCGATTCTTGAGCATCAGGCAATCGAAAAGAGGCCGTCTGAAACCCGATTTCAGACGGCCTTTTTCGCATTTCCGTATCCTTTTTGCCCATCATCCCTGCGCAAAAACACGAGCCGACGGCAACGGACGAGCAACTGGCGCGGCGGCAAAGACATCAGGCCGTCTGAACATTTTTCAGACGGCCCTTATCCTACTTCGGCGTATAACGTCCCGCCATCGCTTTATACACCATGTTTTCGTATTTCAGCGTTTCGTACCGCTGGTTCAGTACGTTTTGGGCGGAGCCGTATTCCGTGCTCAGCGCTTCCAGCCAGTCTTTCAGCCTCGTTTTTGCCGTGTTGGTAGCGCACTTGGTAGTAGCGGCTGTTTTTTCTTGTCCAAGGCGTATCGCTGTTCTTGGTTGTTATAGCCGGCTTGGGCGTTTTGGTAGAGCGAGGTAGTTGGTGTTGACTCGTTCAGCGCGGTCGTCAGGCTTTTTCAAAGTCGAGTTTGGCGCTGTCGAAATTGGCTTGGGCGGTTTTGTCTTTCCATTTCATGGTCTGCCAGTTGAGGAACGGCAGGTTGATGGTCGCGGAGCGCCAAAAGCAGGATGTTGAACGCGCTTTGGCTTTTTCAGACGACGTGCTCCAAGCTCGCGCCCAAGGTAATCGAGGGATACCAACTGCGTTTTTGCGCTTCGACGGACTGGAGCGAGGAGTTGCAGGCGGTATTCGGCGGCGCGCAGGTCGGGGCAGTTCGCCAACACGGTAATCGGCACGTCGAGGTTCACGCCTTTGACGGGCAGCAGGCGGTATTGCGCGCGGGTCGGCGGCGATGGCTTCGTTCGGTTTTGAGGTTGAGCAAGGTTGCGTAAAACCTGTTTTGCGTGTCGAGGGACCGTTTTCAGGAAATCAGGTAGTTTTGCGCGACTCAACAGCGATTGTTTCGCCTGCGTCGGCTGGCTGGAATCGGCTCCTGCCGTAGCGGAACTTGGCATCGGCAATGCGGTTGATTTCCTGATATTGCTTTGAGGGATTTTTGCGCCAATTCGATGGCTTCGTTGAGGTAGGCGATGTTGAAATAGGCGTCGGCGACATTGTTGATCAAAGTCAGGCGCGTGTTTCGCCATATCTGCGTCGTGTGGCTTGGCGTTCCCACACTTGCGCGTCGGCGGTGGCACTGAGTTTGCGCCACAGATCCACTCGCAGCTCAAAGCCGAGCTGGCTGCTGAAGGTGTTGCCGTGGCTGCCGGTTTTCAGGTTTTGGATGTGGACGCACTCAACGAGCTCGCTGAACGACGGCACCAAATCCGCCCCAAAATATTCGCCTGATATAGGGGCTTATTGACGCTGATGGCCGCCTGTTTCAAAATCGATATTGTTTTCCAGCCTGCGCCATCAGGGCGTTGAGCTGCTGCTTTTGGTAGATTTCACCTGAGTTGCCGTTCACGTCGTAGCGTTCGGCAGTCTCCGCCGCGCTCATCACCTGCCCTGTCGATTCCGAGCGCAGTTTGGTCGGTGTTGCTGGACGGCGCGCGCGCTTGCTGCGCGCGTAGGCGAGACGACGAGGATAAGGCCGACTGAGGTCTGCATGTTGTGTCTTTCGGTTTAAGGGTTTCAGACGACCCGAAAAGGGTTTGGAGGTCGTCTCGACAATCCTCATCGGCTGCGTCGACGCGATCGGTAAAACGACTTTTCGCTGTACGTAGCAAATGCCACCACGGCTTTTTGATTCGTTTCGCATAAATCAACCAGCGACAGGAAAATGTCGATCATGCGGGGATCGTGTCGGGTTGCGGTCAGGCTGCACAGGCGGTCGTACATTTCATAGCGTCCTGCCCGCCAAATCCTGCGGCTGCGTGATGCCGAGCAAAGCCAAATCCTCGCCACGGCTTTTGCCGACATTGGGCAGGTCGGTCAATGTGTTCAGCGCTGTCGCTCTCTGTCGGGGTTCCATGTTTTACCCTTTGTTTTGAAGGCCGCCTGAAAAACCTGCAATCGGATGTATCAACGTTTTCCGCAGTGCGTTAGCCCGCAGTTTCACTCTGCCGCCGTCACGTTCCCGCCTGCGCAGTAATGACGACAAAAGCCATTTTCTTATTTAATTTATGTCGGATACAAGTATCCGACCGGCTGATTTCAGACGGCCTCTTCCCACCCAAAAGGCGTCTGAAACCTTAATCCTTAGACAAGGCATCAATCGGATTGAGCTTGGAGGCTTTGTTGCGGGCATAAAAACGAACGCCACGCCGATGGCGGTGGAACAGACAACCGCGCCGATGAGCCGGAGCCGATGGAAATTTCCATCGAAATTCGGTGACGCAAAATGGTTGAACACAAGGCTGATGTGCCGTGACAGCCCTACTCCGACCAAACCGCCGATAATACAGATTAAGACCGCTTCAATCAGGAATTGTTGCAGGATGTTGTTGCGCCGCGCGCCAATCGCCATGCGCACGCCGATTTCTTTGGTGCGCTCGGTTGCGGACACCAGCATGATGTTCATCACGCCGATACCACCGACCACTAATGAAATCAAGGCGATGGAGAAATCAGCAGCTTCATCGTGCCGGTGGTGCTTTCAACCATCTGCTTGATGCTGTCGCTGTTGTTCATGAAAAAGTCTTCCGTACCGTGCGCGTTTTGAGCTAGCCTCGGTCAGTCCTTTTCGGCGACTTGGGTGTTAGCGTCGTCTTTGATTTTGACGGTAATCGAGTTGGTGTAGCTCTCGCCGGTAATTTGGTGCATCACGGTCGTATAGGGCGACCAGAGCATCAATACGTCGGCGTTGCCGAAGGATTTTTCTTTTTGCATCACGCCGATGACGGTCAGCGGGCGTTTTCTGAAGAATTGTTTTACCCAGCGATCGGTGTCTTCACCAAAAAGTTTGTTTTTGGTGTTTTGGTCAATCACGACGACTTGCATCTTCTTTCATCGCCCTCGTCAAACAGGCAGCCTGATTCCAGCTTCAGCCGCGCACGTCAAAATATTGTTCCCCGCCGTACAGCGAGGCGGTCAGGTCGATGTTGCGGTAGGTCAGCGTGCCGCCGGGGTGCGTCTGCGGCGTGGCGGGCGACGTAGCTTTGTTTGGCGATGACTTTGGCGTCGTCAATGGTCAGGGTTTTAATCCTGCCGCTGCGCCTGTCGCCGAAACCGCGTCGAGGGAAGATGCTGATGGTGTTCGTCCCCATCGCGCTGATGTCGGAGAGATTTTTCTTCAGAACCGTTACCCAAAGCGACGACATCGACCGAGGCAATACCGATGATGATGCCGAGCATGGTCAGGGAGCGAACGCATTTTGTGCGCCATAATCGCCTGCACCGACATTTTGAAGCTCGACGAATTGGTCGTAATAAAACAGCCACGAGATTTTTCTTTGATGCGTTCGATTTTACGCTTTCAGGGATTTCGGGATGAACTGTCGGAGATGATTTCGCCGTCGCGATTTCGATGATGCGGTTGGCGATGGCGGCGATACCGGGGATCGTGCGTCACCGATAATCACGGTATGCCCTTCTTATGCAGCTTTTGGATGATTTTCGATGACGTTTTTGCCGCTGGCGGTATCAGGCGCGCCGGTCGGTTCGTCGGCGAAGATGATTTCGCCGCCGTTCATCAGGGCGCGGGCGATGGAGACGCGCTGCTGCTGACCGCCGGAAAGTTCGCTGGGTTTGTTGCCTTCCTTGCCTTCCAAAACGATGCAAATGCAGTTTTTCCGCGCGATTAGAACGCTCTTTGCCGCCCATGCCCGCCATATACAGGCGGGCAGGGGCGACGTTGTCCCGCGCCGTCAGCGAGCTTAAACAAGTTGTGGCGTTGGAAAATAAAAGCCGAAGCGTTCGCGCCGCAATGCGCCAGATTCGTCCGGCTGCATTTTTGGCGGTTTCGATGCCGTCGATTTGATACCGAACCGAAAGTCGCGCTATCCAAACAGCCGAGATGTTCATCAGCGTGGATTTGCGAACCGGACTGCCCGATGATGGCGACGAAATCGCCCTTCTCTATCGACAGGCTGACATCTTTCAAAACATGAACGACGGTTCGCGCCGCTGCTGAAGTAGCGGTTGATGTGACATTCGATTAAGCTCATAAGTAGTTTCCGACCGATAATGATGTATGGGTGGAAGGTCACGTCTGAGGCAGAGTTTTGCTCGAAACAAAACTTTCAGACGACCTGTCGCCTATTTGATCTCGGCGGACCGCTGCAGGCGCGTTGCGCCGCTTCAGCCACTACTCCGCCGCGCTCATTTCCGACATCACCACCTTGTCGCCTTCTTTTCAAACCCTTTGACTTCGGTATTCATACTGTCTTTCAAACCGACCGTAATCTCGCGTTCCGAAGCTTTACCGTCCGCGCCCAAAACGCGGACAAACGATTTTGCCGTCGTGTTTTTAATCGTCAGCGTCGGCACGAGCAAAAACGTTTTTCACGCTGTTGATTTCAATCGTGTTCGCGTCGTCATACCGATGGAAAGTTTGCCGTCGGGGTTGGGCGCCAAAGCGCGGGCGTAGTAGTAAATCGCATTGATCGTGTCCGTGCTGGTGGTATAGCTGCCCAGCGACATCGTGGTCAAACCCGGGATCGACGCTGTCGAGCTTCGCGTAATCGGCGTATCCGGTTCGGACAAAATCGTAAACGAAATGTCCTGCCCGCCTTTGACCTTACGTAATATCGCCTATCTGAGCAATCTGCATTTTTGTTCAACATCGTCATCCAGATTCGCCAACTGGATAATCGTCGGCGTGGACTGCACCGCGTTCACCGTCTGCCCTTCTTCCACCGGAATCGCCACCACCGTACCATCCATCGTCGCGGTAATGCCGGGTATAGCCAATTCCGATTCAGCGGCTGATGGAAATTTTGGTTTTGCCTGATGGAGCCTTCAGGCTCGGCAACGTTTGCCTTCAGCCGCAGCCAACGCATCCTGCGCACTTTCCAAATCCTCTTTGGACGTCGCGTTTTTCCTTCCACAAAGCCGCTTCGCGCTTATTTTCTTCTCCGCACTGTTCAGCGGCAATTTCGGCGAAACCAATTTCGCCTGATACGTTTCAGCGGGCATTTTTTCCGTATTCAGCGTGTTCACACCTGAGTGGTCGAATTGATTTCCGCAATCAAAGTCGCCTCTTTTAACCTAAGCGTCCGGAGCTTGACGTACAGCTTCTTAATCTGCCCGAAGCCTGCGCGCCCACCGACACCAGATTCGACGGCGAAATCTCGCCCGTAGCGGATGACCGTCTGACTGATGTCGCCGCGTTTGACCGTTTCCGTGATGTAAGAAGTTTGAGGTTCGGGCTGGAAAATAAGACCATACGCTATAGGCTGCAACCAATGCGACTGCCGGAATCGCAATCCATTTCACAGTTTTTTCATCATTGACAACTGCTTTCTTCAAAATTCGGTTTTAGATTTAAGAAAAACGGCGGGAAGTGTACTGTAAAGCCGGAAGCAGCCAAGCAGCCAAACCACGCAAGAACCCTATTACCTCATTGTCTCCAAAGTATTTTTACTGAGTTTACACGAAGCTCTAAATAACTTTACATATAACACAAATGATACTGCTGCATGGCGCATCCATATGCCTACGCTGGCATAGATACGATGCTTAAGGCAGTTTCCGTTGTTTCACTGCAACGGAAACGGATTTTCAATACGCCGATTATCACTCACCGCCTGTCATCCACTTATCCGCAAACTCCTAAACTAAACAGAAATCCGCTATACTTACACTATTGCATTGCAACAAGCTCAGCCTAATACATTACATTAAACGGCGGCTTTCACATTACAGGTTGAAACATGATGAACAAACATTCTCTACGTGGCTTTACTTTGATTGAGCCATGATTGCCGTTGCCATTGTGGCTATTCTTGCATGCAATCGCCTTTCCTCTTACGACCGGTTCGTCCGCGCAGCTCCCGTTTGGAAAAATGCCGCGCCGATTTGTTGAACAATGCACAGCGATTAGAGCGCTATTATGCTCAAAATCGTAAATTTACTGGCTTTTTAACAAATTGAAAAACGACAACCGTTTCTTTCACTATTGAGGGCTCTTGCAAGCCAACCATTTTACTTTTAACAGCCAAAACCCAGCAGCACCAGCAACAGTAATGAAAGCCGGTTTCCTGCGGTTAGATGACAGCGGCACCGTCGTCATCTGCGAAGATACTGATAACTGCGCTAATGTATTGATAAAATTATCCTTTACAAATCATACTAAATACATAATGACTGCTGATTCGCTTTTTACTCATTTTTAAGGGGAATAAAAATGAATCGGCAGTATTCCATTTCCGCTTCAGTTTCTATGAAATATTGTTTGCCGTTGCAATAACGGCTGTTTTGGCTGCTATTGCCCTGCCTGCCTATCAGCGTTATGTCAAAGACGCCCGATTAAAACAGGCGGCTTCAGCCTTGCAGCACAATGCACATGCACTCGAACGATTTTATGCCCAGCATAAAAGTTTTAAAAAATCGACTACTTGGGCTGATTTGGCTGTCAAACAAAATGACTATTTCTGCTTCAGGATGCGGAAATGCACGCGGCGCCCTTCCGGACAACTTTACCGTCAAAGCCGTCGCCCTTAAACAAAGACAGCGAACCGAGGGTGTTGAAAATCAATCAGGAGTATGATACTCGACACTCTGTGAAACCAGCACTTCCTCCTGTTCGGAAAGCAATGCTTATTTCAGCAACGCCAACGCACCGACAGCAACTGCGTCATTTACGAATAGAAAACCGTACGGAAAATGATTAAAGAGGCCATCTGAAACTTTATTTTCAGACGGCCTCTTGCTTATCTGGTATATCTCAGTTTTCCGCTATGGCAAACGCCGAAAACATGATTATCCTCATCGCTTAGGCTCAAATCACGACGCGGCGGATGACTGCGCTCGTTCAACCAGTTTTGCAGCGGCGCGGCGTAGAAATATTCGAACGCGCAACACATCGTGGCCGATGCCGATATGCAGCGATACCGCCCCGAATGCCGGTGCGCCGACTGCTTTGGCGAAAGCCTCTTTGGCGGCAAACCGTTTGGCCAAGAAAACCGACAGTACTTCACGGCGGCGGAAAACTCCGTCAATTCCACCGGATGCAGGATACGTTCGGCAAACGCACGGCTGTATTTCTGATGCAGCTTTTTCAATACGCTTCACATCGGTCAAATCGGTACCCTATTCCGTAATCATCTTCATCCTTTTCCTGCCGTTTGCCCGGCATCCGTTGTCTATTTCTTTCACGCCGCCTAGAAACCAGGTCAAGCCGTTTCCAGACGGCCTTCGTCTTCAGTCTTTGGCTGTTTTATGAAATCTCTGTGACTGGCGCAGCCGATTCCGGCTTGACGATGCCCTGCAGTTTGTTGGCCGGCAGGGTAAAAGTAGGCCGTATCCACATAGCCGCCGAGGAATAGGGATTAAAAGGCGGAAAATAGAGGCCGTTTTTATCAAAGCCCAGTTAAAATCCGTTTTTGATAATCTTGCTCGAAACCGGAAGGCAACATTTTCCAAAGGCTTCTTGGCGGTTTTCGGGCTTTTGCCTGCCATACATATTCATCAGCCACTCCTTCTTTTACCAAGGCAATGAATGCGGCTTTCTTGCCGGGCAGAAGGATGTCGTCCGTTGACAGTTTTTCTACTTTGCCTCGACGCGGAACCGTGCTGAAATATTCGCCGCCATTGCCATGCGCGCCGCCGCCGTAAATCCAGCATATTGGTGCGTATGGTTAAGTAGTCGGGCGAATAGCCGAACAGGTGTTGCCCGCAATGTATTCCAAACGCGAGTATTTACCCTCGTCGTCCTTGGTTTCATCTACTGTTTCTTTTCAATCGCAGCATGGCTTGGCGAAAATCTCCAGCTCTAATTCGTCAAGACCGTCATACAACAAGACGTCGGAGAATGCCGTCAGGGCCTGCTCGGTAAACATCAGGCGGGTTATCTCGATTTTTCCGCATTCCTGTTTTTCAGACGGCCTCGGGCAATATTCCGCTTTAACGGTTTCGCTTTTTGGTTTTTCGGCGTTTGCGCCAAAGCCGGAATGGCAGCGGCCAAAAGCAGGAAATTAGAATTTTCTGCATTTTTCCCTCACAATTAACAACAGTTTTACTTTTCAGACGGCCTGCCTTTTGAGAATAAAGGCAGGCCATTCGTTCTTCAATGGGCGGATGCCGACGGCGTCGCGGTACTTTGTCCAGACAGTTCGCGCGCTTCTGCGCGCTGGCTGCGCCTGCCTGCAGGATGTCTTCGATTTGCGAAGGATTGGCGGTCAGCTCGTTGTAGCGTTCGCGCGGTTCTGCCAGCTCGGCGTTGATTTTGGCGGCCAAGAGTTTTTGGCTTCGCCCCTCGCCAGCCTTCGGCAAGCTGACAGCTGAACGCTGCGGTTTCCAGACGACGTGGAGAAGGCTTTGTAGATTTCGAACAAAGCTTTCGTCGGGCTGCTTCGGCTCACCCGGCTCTTTCATGTTGGTGATGATTTTTGTTGACCGATTTTTGCGTTTCTTGTCGTTTTCCCAAAGCGGAATGGTGCTGCCGTAGGAGTTTGGACATTTTGCGTCCGTCCAAAGCCGACCAAGAGTTCGACGTTTTTCGTCGATTTTCACTTCGGGCAGGGTGAAGACTTCTTTGAGCGGTGGTTCGAAGCGGCTAGGCGATGTCGCGCGCCATCTCGACGTGTTGGATTTGGTCGCGTGAGCGGGGACTTCGTTGGCGTTGAACATGAGGATCGGCGGTCATCAGGATGGGGTAGCTGTACAGACCCATTTCTACGCCGTGGTCGGGAGTCTTCCTGATTGTTTTCTGCGTTTGCCCGCACGGCGGCTTTGTAGGCGTGGGCGCGGTTCATCAGGCCTTTGGCGGTGATGCAGGTCAGAATCCAGTTCAATTCCATGCACTTCCGGGAATGTCGCTTTTGGCGGTAGAAGGTGGTGCGCTTCGGGTCGAGTCCGCAGGCAAGCCAAGTGGCGGCAACGGCTGGGTGGATTGGTGAATCATCTCCGGCTCGTGGCATTTGATGATGCCGTGGTAGTCGGCGAGGAAGAGGAAGGATTCGGTATCGGGGTTTTGCGCCGCGCGGACGGCAGGGCGGATGGCGCCGACATAGTTGCCCAGATGCGGGATGCCGGTGGTGGTTACGCCTGTGAGACGCGTTTCTTGCTCATTGTGTAATCCTTCTTGCTGTGCCGCGCGGTGTACCTTTTTCAGACGGCTCCCTATATATTTTGGCCGTCTGAAAAACGCTTCGAGACGCACGGCTGTTCGGTAAAAGCGGAGTTGTAGCAGATTCGGTACGCCTGTCCGCGCGGCATCTGTCGGTGGTTTCCTGCCGCGATTGGTATATAATCCGCCGCTATACAGTTTTCAGACAGCCTCCCTGCAAAAATGCAGCCGCTGTGCGGTGTTGTGTTTTTCAGACGGCCTTTCGGATGGTAAAGATGGCTCGATCAAACCAAACCCAAATGACTCCCGAAGAATGGCGTGCCAGCACTTCGTTGTCGGGTGTGTACGCATTGCGGATGCTGGGGATGTTTCTGGTGCTGCCCGTGCTGGCATTGTATGCCGACGGCCTGCCCGGCGCGGACAACAACAAAACCCTGGTCGGCCTGGCCGTGGGCATGTACGGCCCTGACGCGGGCTTTGATGCACGCTTCCGCTGGGCATCGCTTCCGACCGTTTCGGCCGGAAGAAAACCATTTATTTCGGCCTGCTGCTGTTTGCCGCCGGCAGTTTTCTCGCCGCTTCGACCGATTCGCTGGAAATGCTCGTCATCGGTACCGCGCATTGCAGGGGCGCGGGGGCGGTGAGCGCTGCGGTAACCGCGTTGTTGGCCGACCTGACGCGTGAGGAGGTCCGCACCCGTTCGATGGCGATGATAGGCTTGAGCATAGGCATCACCTTCTCCGCCAGCCTGATTCTTTCGCCGATGCTGACCAGCGTCATCGGTGTGAAAGGCCTGTTTATCATGACGGGCCTGCTGACCCTTGTCCAGCATGGCCGTGGTGGCGTTTTTGGACGCCCGACCCGCCGTGTCCAAAACTGCACGAAGACGCGCAGGCGCAGCCGTCCCGTTTCGGCGAAGTGTTTTGCCGACCGCCGCCTGATGAGCCTCAATTTCGGCATCTTCGCCCTGCATTGCGGCATGATGGCTCTGTTTACCACCCTGCCCTTCATCATGGTCGATTTGGGCTTGGACAAAACCGTACATTGGAAAATTTATTTCCCCGCTACCCTGCTCGGCCTGATTCTGATGATTCCGGCAATTATCGTCGGTGAAACGCGCAACCGACTCAAACAGGTTTTCATCTCCGGCATCGTACTGACCTTGATTGCGCTCGCCGCCCTGATGTTGTCGTTGCATTCACTGTGGCTGATTGCCGCCTGCCTGATTGTGTACTTTATCGGTTTCAGCATCTTGGAAGCCAGCCAGCCTTCCATGGTTTTCCAAAATTGCCCCGCCGACTTGAAAGGCACGGCCATGGCGTATACAACACCCCTGCAATCGATAGGCCTGCTCTGCGGCGGGCTGGCAGGCGGAATGCTCTCACCAAAAGATTACGGCATGTATGCCGTCCTCTCGTTACACTCGTATTGACCGCCGCCTGGCTGGTCAGCGCCATCCTCAGCCCCGCGCCGAAACCGGTTAAAAACATTGCCTTTAAAATCGGCACATCTTGGCACGGACGGCAGGAAGCCCTACACCGCACACTCGGCAAGGTAGCCGGCGTGGAGCACATCAGCTTCAGCAGCGACGGCGAAACCGTCTACATCAAAGCCCTGCAAAAAGGTTTTCGACGAAGCCGCAGCCAAAAACATCATCTCAGGAGTATAAAAATGTCCCTAAATAAAGTCATCCTTATCGGCAACCTCGGCACGCGACCCCGAAGTGCGCTACATGCCCAACGGCGAAGCCGTCTCGCAAATCTTTCCATCGCCACCAGCGAAACGTGGAACGACCGCCAAACAGGACAGCGTCAGGAACGCACCGAATGGCACAACATCACCCTCTACCGCCGCTTGGCCGAAGTGGCGGGGCAATACCTGAAAAAGGCAGCCAGGTTTACATTGAAGGCCGCATCCAAAGCCGCAAATACACCGGCAAAGACGGCATCGAGCGCACCGCTTACGACATCATCGGCAGCGAAATGAAAATGCTCGGCGGACGGCAAAGCAGCGGCAGCGCGCCTTACGACGAAGGCTACCAGCCTGCACCGCAAAGCAACAATATCAGCAACAGCCCTACGGCACAGCAGCAGCCCGCCTACAACGGCGAGCCGCCCGCCGCGCCGCGCCGCCAGAGCTCCGGCTGCACCCGCCCAGCCCGTGGACGACATCGACGACGACATCCATTCTGATTACATATAATTTCTAAAACTGTAAAATAAAATCTCTATAAATATAGAACCACTTTATTTTAAAAGGTTCTCTCGTTATTTGACATGGAGCTTATTTTGGTATTATTTATATATATTTAATTTGTAAATTAAGTGTTATGTATAAACTAATAACCAATCCTTTTTCAAATAGTGAAAGCGCAGATATGTGGAAAAGATACCGACGCGTATCTCTGGTGTCGCACAAGTCGGCAACCGGCTGATTGCTCCGATGGTTTATCAAAATACGATGACCGGCGTCTTTTGAAGCGTGGTTTCAGCAATGCCTACTGCCCGTATTGACTCAAAAATCGGTGATTATTTTAGATAATGCACGATTTTCACCGTATGGGCGTCTTACGGGAAATGGCGGAAAAGATTGGGACATAGATTGCCTCTTGCACCTTATTCACCTGAGCTCAACCCGATTGAGAAGGTGTGGGCGAATATTAAGCGGTATCTGAGAACCGTTTTGTCTGATTACGCTCGATTTGACGATGCACTATTATCCTATTTTGATTTTTAAATTAACTATATCAAACAGAAAATCATGCCGGACGGTATTGTTTATACCGATAGCCTGGGCAGCTACGACAAGTTGGACGTGGCGGTTTCATCCATTACCGCATCAACCATTCAAAGGAATTTGCCGACCGCCGGAACCACATTAACGGCATTGGGAATTTTTGGAATCAGGCAAAACGCGTCTTGCGCTAATACAACGGAATTGATCGCAAATCCTTCCCGCTGTTCTTGAAAGAATGCGAATTTCGGTTTAACTTGGCACACCGTCTCAACAGCTTAAAATCCTGCGGGATTGGTGTAGAATTTAGAGACTAATCTAGTACAGTCCCAAAAAGAAAACCGCCCGCCGCTGGTGGAATTGGTGGGATTAAGGCTCGAAAGCCGTCTGAACAGTATGCCATTGGCTGCTATGACGCAGGTAGTGGAGTAAGGTTTGATATTTGAAATTCAATGCATGTTGGCCGCATAAAAACCACACCTTGACCTTGGCGGTTGGAAGGATGCTCAACTTTTTGAGGTGTACTTCACTACTATTCAGACGGCCTTTCCACCACCAATCCTCCCAGCACCGCCCCCGTTCAAACTACCATACCCACCCCATCGTCATCTTGGAGATGACCCGACCATGACGCGCCCGCCAATCCTACACACCTCACCCCTTCGCGATTCTCCCCATCACTCTCAGTCGACTCCTTCACCGCCTCCGAAGCCGCCAGCACCGCCTACCGCGTCGAAATCACCGCCACCTCCACCGATTCCTCCCTGCCCGCTGCTCCTCCTACCTCAACCAGCGCGCAACGTTTCGAAATCCGTCCGCAGGAAGCCGTATTGTCCGAAGTGGCCGCCGCCTTTTCAGCCAGTTCGGACGAATCTCCGCGGCAAAGCAATGGCGGGGCATTATCACCTCATGCGAGAAACTGTCGGTTTTCCGAGGATGAAACCGTTTACCGCTCATGTTTAGCAGCCCGCGCTTCGCAGCTCTAAAGCATTCAATCCTCCGACTGTTTCAAAACCAAACCGTCCCCGACATCGTGCCGCCGTCTTCAAGCACCACGGCTTCTACGGTATCGACTACGTTTCAAAAAGCCGCAGCTACACCGTCCGCGAGTATGCGATCGGTATCTCAGCGACTTCGCCTTTATCAACCGTCTGTGTAGGGAAGAAGGCATCTGGTATGCCTTCGAGACAGAATGAGCAACATGGCGACGTGGTCGTCTTCGGCGACAGTCCCGAACACTACTTCCGCGACCAAAAGCCTGCCCGTTTCCTACCGCTCCCCATGCCGGACTGGAAGCGCGGTACCGAAGCGTTGTTCAGCAAGCATCCGCCACAACCCCGTCGTCGAAGGGCGTACGCAGTGCCATTCTCAACTACCGCAGCGCCGATACCGACCTCTTTGCGAAACCGACAACAAACAATCCAGAAGAGTCCGCCGACAACACCGTCTTACTGGGCAAACAACAGCACTGGACTCCATCCCTACCCCGACGAAGCCGAAGTTCAGACGACCCTGTGAGACGAAGCCGTCCTCTGCCATGCCAAACCGTTGCCAACGGCAGCGGCAAGTCATCGTGCCCTTTCCCCCGATGAAAGTGTTCCAAACCGATACCGCCTTTCCCCGAAGCGCCGACGGCTGGCTGGTACTTTCCATGGAACAGCGGCAGCCAGCGATAGCGCTTACTATGCAACCGCCATACCCGCCCAACACACCTTCCGTCCGAACGCACCACCCCGCGCATATCGCCGGCACACTGCCCGCACGGGTGACCGCGGCGGAGAACTGCACCTACGCCTACATCGACGACATGGGGCGCTGCGTCAAACTGCCGTTTGGACTGAATGGAGCCCCGGCGCGAAAAGCCGTCCCGTCCGACTAGCCCAAAGACCTATGCCGGTCCGAATACGGCATCCACTTCCCCTAGCGAAGGCACCGAAGTCATGTTGTCTTTCGTCCAAGGTAGTCCTGACCGCCCAGTATATCTCCGGCGTCATGCGACAGCGCCCATCCGACCACATCCCTGCCGACTGGGACACAGGAACGTCATCCGTACCTGGGCGAACAACAAACTCAGGATGGAAGACCAAAAAGGTCAGGAACCATCAAACTCGCCACCGACTGCCAGAGCAACTCCAACTCGGCCACATCGTCGACTCAGGTCGGGAAAAACGCGGAAGAACGGCGAGAGGCTCGAACTCAGAACCGACGGCTGGGGTGCGCCGTACGGGCGGGTGAAAAGGCATACTCGTCAGCGCACAAAACCAAGACGCCAACGGCAAAGTGCTGGATATGGACGATGCCATCTCCCAACTTGAACAAGCACTCTCCCTGGCCAAAAGCCTGAACAAAGCCGCCCAAACCGCCAACAACCACAATACCGATGAAGTAGACCCAAAGGGGCCGTCTGAAAGACGCCCTCGAACCTGAGAAGCGGGCAGGATTTCATCGCGCCGGTATTGTACCGCAACAGAACAAAAGCCAACCGCCACCGCCAATGAAAACGCATCCACCTGCGGCAGCAGCCATACCGACATCACCGCCGGGCTAGCTCTGACCGCATGCGGCAGAGAGTCTCAACTTGTTTGCGCAAAGCAGCGGCATCAAGATGCAGGCCAATCAGGGCAAAGTGGAAGTACAGGCACAGAATGACGAGTTGCAGCTGAATGCGCTGAAAGACGCAACCTTAACCAGCAGCGCAGGGAAAATCACCATAGCGGCGAAGGAAGAGATGCTGATTACCTGCAAGGGTGCGTATATCAAGCTGGGTAACGGGGGAGGTTGAGATCGGGAGTCCTGAGAGGTGGTGCGGGTGGAGGAGCGCCGTTGGTGGTGAGTGGGGCTTCATCACGGATATGACGCCGCATCCGGGTCATGGCGAAAACTTTGCCGAAGCGGACGATGAGACAAATCAGATCACTTCCCCTCCATTCCAGCAGTACAGCATCGGTATACGTCATTCCGTTTATGCGGCGAGACAAAGGGTCAGGAAGGAATTATCAGCGGAAAGGAGACGATTTAATCACAGATCATGAAATTTCATCGTGAGATATCGGGTTGTTTTAGGTAACGGGGAAAGAATAATCGTATCCACTATGGTGAGATGAAATTTTAACGATACTGTCACCAAAAACAGTCGAACCAACTCCGGGCTCATCCGAGGGAATTTAGCGGTAGGGAGAGTTTCCAGCAAGGATTCACGCCCAAAATATTATGGATTGGTGCACAAAGATGATGGCAAAGGAAATAATCTTGCGTTTATCCGTTATCACCGAGAAACTCAATTTGAGGAGTTTCTGATGACCAAACAGTCCGGCAATGCGCCCAAAACTCGGGCCTGCAGGCTACAATCGCCAGACCGAATACGACTATCGCATTCAATGTCTCGATACCAGCTCCTTTTGCCGGCGACTCCACTGAAGTTTTGGTTAATGGTGAAAAAGCATCGGAAAAGGTTGTGAAGCAATAAACAATGACACAAATTCGAGCAGAAATCGTTTGTTGGGATTTCAACCGTCACGTATATTCATTCAGGGAAATGGCAAGAAAACATAGGGGAGCTTCAAGGCAGACAGCGGAAGAAGGAAGGAAATCAAAATTATGTGCTGGCAGACTCCGTGGGGACAAGAAAAATTGCTGGAGGACAACACGTGCGGGACGCCGCGCCTTGACGACGCCGCATCAAATGTTGACCTACAGTCATTGGATGCATTTTTGAGATCGGATGTCCGGACGATAGGAGGAGTTTCCGAACGATTTGGTGAAAGCGGGTGAAAGCAGGTTTGCAGGTGCAGAAGATCAAACAAGGTTATACTGGGACTCAGGCCCAGTACTTGACTGGAATGGTTCGATTTGGCGGAAGCATCGAGCCTGAGTGAGAAGAGACGCAGCCATCTTTGAAAACTCATCAAAGCAAAATATCTCATTGAGGATGAGATTAATGGCATAGACGACAAAATAGGATCGTGGGCAAAGAGTGTGGGGAAACTGGAAATATGACTCCATACTCGAGTTTTCGGCGTAATTTGGGTTTGAAATCAGACACCGATGGACATCGGAAGCAATAGGGGAAGGCAAGTTACAGTATGCCCTGACGAAATATTTGATACCAGCGCCGCGCAATGTGGCGGGACAAATGTTGGGGTCATTATTGGATCCCGACAGATATACTGCATGATTTTACGAAAAACGTGGCGGAACGGAGAAGCCTGGCAACGAGTTTGAAAAACGCGGCGGGGAAATTTCCCGAACTGACACTGCGTTTAATATCCATGATTACCTGGCTCCCGTCTTGGCGTTCCTCTATCCATACAAGCATATTTGGGAAATATAAAAACAGGATGGTGAGATTCTTTTCAAGGATGTCGTGAGTTTATCGACAGTTATATCTACTGCGTCCATTACGCCTTTTAAAACAACACCCTGAGTTTCGTCGTGCCGTTTGACATGATTGACGCTCAAAACACAGAGGTAACACCTCGATCGGTAACGCACCTGAAGCAAAATGGACGGAATGCGGCGGCATCCGAAGGAAACCGTGGCGGGAGACTGCAGAAACCGCTGCTGCTGCTCGATCTGAGCTGCACCTTGTGATTAAACCCAAAAGCGATACCTCAGATTTCGCGTCCGCGGGAGATGCCATTTTGAGGCGGTCAGAAAACACCGTTTTGACGATAAGGGCTGGGCGGTACGCAGACGAGGCACTGCGCATCGGTCCGACCCACCACCACGTCCCTGACCGACATGAGCATCCCAGAGCGCGCCGTAGGATTCGATGGGACACGATATGCTCGAGGCATGGCTCGATACCGAACGGTAACGCCAAACGCGCTACCGCACCGCCGGATTTGGGGGCATATTACCCCGTTCCCAGAGAGGAGACGTATCGAGGTATGGTTACCGGCGGCGTATTGCGACGATTTGAAGATGAGAAACTACTGTCCGTTCTGGGAAAAGAAATCCCGCGAGCACCAGGAACAAGAAAAGAAGCCGAAGAATTTAGTGCGGCAACGAAGGGAAATCAAACGCAGCGTATTCAAACCGGATTAAAACAAAGGGACTGTTTTGAACGCGCAAATCCTCTGTACACAGCCTGAGTGGTTTTGAAGAAATCAAAGGTTTTTATGCGGTTGTCGGAACTGATCAACCAGCTACCTGTATATAGAGAAACCAATAACTTTCCGCTGGCCGCCTCTGGCTGAAAAGCTGGCCAAATGGGGGCAGAGGATGTCCGAACAGTGCGGAAGACCGCCTGTGCGTCTTTGTGGTTACCAATACCACCAGCAAAGAAGGCCTGGGCAACGGGAGGATCAATACCGACAGTGATGCTTCCGCATACTCGGACAGCGGCGCGACGTGCGTGCCCGGCGTACGGCAAACAGCGCGAAATCGGAAGGATAAAGAAAGAGCTGGACGAAACAGGCGGCAGCTCCTGTGGAAAAAGGGATAACCGGCAGGACGGAAGAAGAAAAGCGGCGGGATGCCGTAACGGGACGGGTTGCGGCAGGGAAAAGGACAGGCTGACCAAACCGGACCCGCAAAATGCGAAGACCGCAAAATTGCGGCCAGATCTTCAAAGCGCGATATCAACGTCTCCGTCCACATTTGCCGCCTGATGAGCACCGAAGCCAGCAACCGCGACCGGCTCGACAAAGTGGCGGACGACCCCGGCGGCGCATCAGCGAGCGAACGCGAAGGCCAACACCACGAGGAACGCTGGCGCATCGGCGCGACACGTCCCGAAGAAACGCGACATCATCTCCAAAGCCGCCATCGCCAACGACGTCTTCAGCATGACCACATAGGTTCGGCCAACATCAACACCCGTAGCACGCAGGTGGACAGCGAACTGGAACATCGTAACCGGAAATGCGAGGGAGTGGCGCGGCAAGCCGCGGCGCGGGCTGGGCGGGCGCAACGCACCGGGGAAAACGCCGCCGTCCTGAACCCTGATCGAAAACCTGGATCAGTTGAAGGATTTGTACAAAACTGAATTAATGGAGACAATCGAAAACTGATGGAGGCCGAAAAGCCCCTTACCATGTCCCTGATGGAATTTGAGAATGTTGGACGAGGGCATTGTCCCCCACCTGTATGATTTGCTGATGATGCGGAAAGCGTTTGCAAACGATACTGAGCAGCTGGTCTTGGCGGCGGCGTTGCTGCCTCGCCGCCCGCGGCTACTCTGGGCGAGAATCCCATGAGCCACGACGTACTGGCCGACTCGACTTTGCCTGCACGCAGCGAACACACCCGAATCCGCCTGCCGAGCGGACGATTCAGCCGCCGCCATGCCCTGTACCACGACCTGCGCATAACCGCAAACGCCCGTCGCAGCGCAAAACGTACTGCACGCTACTGAGTCAGCATCGCCGCCGCCAACGGCCACTGGCGCGCGCCAACACACGCTGCAGAGAAACACCCGCCGCCAACGACGCCATGGAAAGTGGAGAATCTCAGCAAACGAAGGCATCGCCTACAACCTGCTGCTGAAGACACCCTGCCTGCCACCGCCGACTTGTGGTGGAACCGCTACATCCCGGCGGGCTGGGCGACCCCAGCCATGAGAAGGCGCGATCCACCGCCTACCTGCGCCCGCCGCCGAACGCGGCAATGCCGAGAAGCGCAGTATATGATGGGCGGACATTGGTGCGGTGAAGAACGAACTGCACGGATGATCAAGATATTGGAAAATCGCGGTCATTGTAGAAATTCTACTGTTCCGGCTTCAGCGGGACACCTTCGCGCCAGCCCGGAAGGGCGATGCAAACGAAAACTTACCTATCAAAACGATGCCGATACGCTGATTGCAAATGGGAGGGCAAAAAACCAGCGATAAAACCGTTGCCGAACTGGACCAGCTCTCGCTGCAGGCGCTGCAGCAGGGGATGAAGGCCGGAGGGAGTGCCGCATATGCGCACGTGCGACGCGGCCCCGATTACCGCTACCCAGATGCGCCGCCCGCTATACCACGGTCGCCCGATGCCGAACGCGCCGGCGTTACAGGAAGGTGGTTATTATATAGACTCACGGTCGGAATTCATGCGAAGCCAGCGGTGATTTGGACGACATCGTGCCACGCTGCCACCGCCGGCGACGCGCTGCCCGCGCCAGGACGGCACCATCGCCTTCCAGCGATTTACGACGACGAATCGCATAGGCAACTTCGGACGAGCACAGTGAAAGAAACTGGCCCGCCATAAAGGGCCTGGACCCTGCCGCGGCTTACCGGTCAAAAAGACGGACTGCCGCGTCGAGGCTGGCAGAACTGGTGGGGTTAAGATCGAAGGTCCGTCCGAAAGCAGGCAAAACCGCCTTTCGGACGACGCTTTGAAACACAAAGAGAAAGAACATGCCCAGTCCTTGCCCGTCGTCCTGACCGCCTTCTGCTGCCTGCACCGCCTGCGGCTGCTTCGAGGAGAACCCTATGAGCCGACGCACTGGCCAAAAAGGATTGAAATAAGAGCAAATAAAGGTTGGCTCTTGAAAGCAATTCATACAAATTCTACTAATTGTGTAAAATATAGGGCTGTATTATCAGTTCGTGTACTATTTTTGTATTTCGTTAATTATTTTGATTTTTGTTCTATAACCAACCCCAAAATATTGTAATTTATTTTGCGGTTTATATATAGAAACAACCATTCTAATTCTGCACACACATGCCGGGTTTGGAGCAGGGCGGCGCATATTCAAACCGTGGCACGCCATCAGTTCGTCCACTTTGGGGCGGAAGTATTTGTACAGAAGTCTTTGTTCTTCGGCGGCCGTATCTGTTTTCCTGCCGCCACTGCCGTTCTTCGGCTTCGCGTTGCCGCCGGTATGCCAGCAATTCCGTCTTGGGTTTCTTGGTCGGGCATTCCCGGTAATCGTACAACACGAGGCTCAGGCTTTCGCTGCAGCAGGTCGATTATCGGCATCAGCTCAAGATGATGTTCGTACAGCTCGCGTATGGCGCGGCGCTTCGGTTGTTCGCCAAACTTGGGTTTCTATCGGCAGCGCATCTAGGTTTCGTCACGTTTTTCAAGGCGGTTTTTGCGATGGCTGAAAAATCGGCCACGCTGAATTGTGCGAAATCCAGCACCTCCGAAGAGGCACCCGCATCGAGCAGTATCGTTTCGCGCAGGGCTGGAGCAAGGTTTGGATATGTTGCAGTGACGACTGCCGCGTAACGCATTCACGCCCCGCCGCGCCGCCGCAGTTATGCACCCAAATACCGTACTTTCAACAAAGCCGTATGCGTATCTTCCACTTCGATGTTGTAAACATGGCGCGTAGATCTTTCCCTTCGTCTTCTGCGGTTCAACGGGTTCGCCATAATATTCAGGTTCTTCACCCGGCATATAACGGCAGACTTTTCGTTGGGCAATAACATGCTTGGTTCCGGTACAGCCACTCCTCCATCAATAATATCATCCATAACCCTGTTTCCAAATGGTAGCAGTCGTCTTCGGTTGTTAATAAATTCATCTGCGCCTCACCGCAACCGTTGTCCCATAACCCAATGCAATTCTTACCAAAATTAACATTGCCTTTGAAGTAGTTTCAAGCTCGCAATAAAGCAAGACCAATATCAACCATTACGCGGCGTGATCATCATACGAAGAAGATGGATTGCCCGGTATCCAACCATCATGGGTACGCTCGGAATCAGTTTGCCGTTTTCGTCTTCAACTTCACCCGCGAATGATCTGCCCAAATCAGATGGTCTTCGGTGGAACCGTGGCATCTCCTTGTCTAATAAAGATATTTCTGATGAATATCCGCTTCTTCTCCATGAGTTTAAGTGGAAACCACGCGCTTGTACACATTTTCGGCATCGGGATTGTTTCATCTCATGATAGCACCCTATCGCCAGCCTTAATTTTATTGATGGGAACCAGACCTTTTGTCGGTATGCACCAATGTTCCCGCCATAAAGCAGGCATGTTGCGCCATCTCTTTTCAGACGGCCTGGGTATCGGATGTTTTTGATGCAGGTCATGGGAATGATTTGTCTGTTTCTTCGAAATCAACATATCAATTTTTCCTTTCTATTATTTCTTTGCGAAAAATTTTTTAAGTTGCATTTTGTTTTTGGATATTTTATTTTGGTTACAGCGCATTACCTTCATTTGTATTGACATGGCTAAAATCTAGAATCAACCTAAATAGTTGAAGGAAGCATGTACCAGTATAAACGGGATTTGGCGGAGTTTCGGTTAACCGCCTACTGCAATTGCTGCTGCAAATCCAGTGCAATCATAGCCACAGAGCAAACGAGAGCAACTACTCGGAAACGATCGTAAGATAAATCAACGAGAGCAATACTGGATACAACTCATTGGTTCACATAAACCCTTACTATTTTTCTAGTAAGGTTTATTGAAAGATAACACGCCACGGGGAATCAGACGGTTACCGCCGTGAAAGGGCGATGTCCTAACCGCTAGACGATGGGCGCCGGATAAAATAAATTTTTCTTTGGCGCGCCGGGCGAGTTCGAACGCCCGACCCTCTGGTTCGTGGCCAGATACTCTATCCAACTGAGCTACGGGTGCGAGAAAGATGCGGGTTATGGGATGCAAAACCAAGCTGTCAGCATTTTCTGCTGGTATTTTTTCTAAAAAGTTTAAATCCACCGTTTTTCTTGAATATAAAAAGAATTTAAATGATGGATACCACGCGTTGGCCTCAACTTGCAGCCCTTTTTCGGCTTTCAGACGGCCTGTCGTCTCATCGTTTAGAAGCCACGGGCGGTAATCCTATGCCGGACCGCATTACTGAAATCGCCTTCCTCCGCTTCGATGGCAACGGGGTTTCAAGCTACCGCCAACTGGTGAACCCCAACGGAACATCCCCGAATTCGTCAGCAACCAGCCGGCATCGACGATAGAATGGTGGCTGATGCGCCGCCGTTTGCCGCCGACTGTCGAGACGATTTGCTACTCGGCTGCACGCTGCTCTTTTGGCGCACAACATTCGACTATACCAACCTGCGCCACGAATTTTCCGCTGCCGGCTTTTCTTACGCCGCGCCCACTCTGCACGTCCAGCTCTCGCGGCGGCTCTGCTCCGCAATTTTTCAAGCACAATTTGGACAGCATCATCAGACATATCAGATTGCCGTCGGCTCGCGCCACCGTGCCATGAACGACGTATTGGCACTGGCAGACAGCTGGAGCTGACGGCGGCCAGCCAGCATCCTGCCTTTTGTCGAACAGGCGGTGCGCTGACCCTCCCAAGCTGCCGCCTGTCGGGCTGCATCCCAGCAGCCGGGCAGCTGAATACCTATCCGACGGCGATGGTGCCTGCTGTGGCTGGATTCAGACGGCCTGCCGCTGTATGCCGACGCACACCAAAACCTTTCGCGAAGCAGTGGAACTGCTGCACGAAATCTGCCCTGCAACAGGCATCGCTGCGCTTCCTGCCGGTAAATCGGCCCTTGCGTACGCGTTCGCCAGCCAAATATCGGTAGAACGCAGATTCGACCGTCTGAAAACGATGTACGCCCGACAGATTACTTTACCGTCCGATTCCATCCGGGCAGGTCAACTTCAAGCGCAAATCCGCCCCGCCAGACTGGCCTCTATCCCGACCGGCCCAACGGACTGTTTCTGCACAAAAAACGGCCAAGCGCGCACTAGATGCTAAGGCGCACCGAACAGCAATTCTGCCCGGTAGAACTGAACTTCTGCCGCCGGGCCACAAAACACCCTTGTCTGTTACCGTCGGTACGCTGCCAAGGGCAATGCGGCAACATCGGAAGCTGCCCGGCAGCAGCAGCGCATCGAACAACTGCCCGCCTGCTGCCGTGGCCGACTGGGGCAAGGCGCAAATCGAAAATTTGCGAAACAGATACACGTTAAACGGTCGGCGGCTTTCCTTCATTGTGCCGACGGCACGCCACCGTCTTGATAGCTCTTGGTATTTCGACCGAGCTACCTGCTGCCGTGTTCAAAGAAAATTCAGGGCGCACGGAACGACATCGCCGTTTCCTTCTGAAAGCGGCAGGCCGTCTGAAAGGTGGTTTCAATCAAGTTACAGCGGCGGCAGTTACTGAAACCATTTTTCAGACGGCCTTTATGCCATGATTTTCAGACGGCGTTTGAGATGGGCGTCACGAAAGTTGAGATTTTCCGTAGGTCAGTTCTCAGATGCGACGACCGCACTAATCGTATTCAATAGAAAAGTCGCATTGCCGCGCCCCAATTATGCGGATAAATACCCTGTTTGACATAACGGTGAGAGCAGCCAGAAAACCGCCAATCGGAAATTTGTCCTACATAGCCATGTTTGACCAGTTGAAATGCAAATAATCAAAATGGCAGGCAAAATCAGCCTCATCACCGGATAGTATATTCCCCAGCGTTTTGCCAGCTTGGGGGTGCCGCCGATTAAATATTGGCTGTGCCGCGCGGTCTGCCGCCAGCGTTCGAACAGCAGAATCATTGTCCGGCAGCCCGCCGCGCGGCGCTTCTGCAGATGGTCGAGCATCAACACCCATGCCAAAATTTCAAACGGATACCGTTCGCGCACCGCCATTACCGCCTGCCATAAATGCAAACGCACCACGTATCATCGGTCAAAATCTTCTGCCGTTTATTGGTTACTACTGTAAAAATAAGTACCGCCATTACTGCCAAAAACGACGGTATTTCATAGTGTATACTCGGAATGATTTTGTGGGTCGGATTCTCAAATCCGACATTTGGAGCGTGCTGCAATGGTTGCAACGACAGGAGTGTTAAAGGTTTTGTCGGTTAAGTATCCGACCTACAGTTTCATATTAACATTAGCATTTCCCATGTTTCAAGAAGAACAACTCCATGAAACCTTATTTATCTGCGTGCACTGCTGTGTTGCCAAACAACCTCTGCCGAAATCATGTTTTTCCTGTCGTGCAGGCAAGACCTTTGAACTGAACCGCAACGGCGGCCATCTGATACTTTCCGGCAACAGGCAAATTTTGTCGGACACCGCGCCCATCGGCATTACAAGTTATGAGGTACTCATTCCATCAGCCTATTGGTGCAAAACAACGGCTGCTTTCGACGCATATGTATCAAATCACGGATTACAAAACACCTCTTCACAACCTGCAACCGCCGGCGTTCCTATCTAACCGACCGACATGAAAGAAAATCCTGCAAACCATTTCGTACCAATCCAGATTGTCCGCAGCCTTTACCGTGCCGGGAACATCGGACATTTCCTCGCAACGATTACACAGAATTTTGGGATTTTACAAAGATCTGACAACAATGAACAAAAATAAGCTGATACAGGTCAGATTTTTCAAATTCGACATTTCGGACATTACAACAATAGATTGTAATGCCGCGAACGATGCTTTGATTTTATCGGATGAAATCCGACACATTCTTTGGGAATGTAAAGGCAGACATTTAGCCTACTGGTGCAGGCTGCCTCACGCAAAGAACGCGTGCGTGCGTACCGCACACACACCCTACATCTTGGTTTTAAAGTTTGTGCCGTCCGCAGGTGGTGTGTGGCGCAGCCATGCGCTGCAGTTGTGGTGGAGATGCAGGCTACGGTTTTGCTAAAAAATTTAGTTAACAAAATAATTTAGAAGTTTGAGTCTACCATGATAAACCATCCTTTAGGGAGAATTCTAAACATGAATGATGAAATTGAAAAATACAATTCTGAACTTGCTGATTTACAAAATACATGAATTACTTGCAAAAAAAGTGAAGCCCATGGAAAAAATTATCAATCTCAGGGATTGGAGATTACTGATTACAACAACGTGTTTCTGCTCTTGAAAGAATATCGTGACGCGGCTATTAAAAGCTGATTTGTTCGTGGTATGAAAGGAAAGGATGTTGCTGAAAATATAAAATAAGCACTTCAAGGATTTCCCAATTAAAAACAGTGACAGGAAGACATTAAAATGTCAATTAAAAATATTCCCAGCCTATTGTTTTTATAGGAAATTGCAATGAATTAAGGAATTGAATGAAATAGGTTTGCAGGATGATGCTATTGCAGAGTTTCGTAAACAAGGCGTTCCTATATCAGTAAATATGGTTCAATTTTGAGTATTAAATGATGAAATAATTGCGATGGGCGCGGTGGCTTATTCGAAAAAAAGAGTGAAAGATATACGCGATAAAGATCAGTCAAATTACTACTGGTATCACTGCATAGTAAAAACAGCTAGTCTGCCTAGATGACTAGCTGTTTCTTTTCTCCATAAACAACAACCCTTCCTTAATCCCTCAGATCTATCCCTCAACACCATAACTATCAAACTGCAAATCTAGCCGCCTGCTGCATGGCTTTTCAGTTTGGCGATTTCTTTAATCGCATCTTCTTCGTTATGAATCTCACGGACTTTAACCTTGTTCTACCTTTACCTTTCAGACGGCCTTTTCCGCCGTCTTCTTCGTGGTACACGCCGTCGATGATATCTTTGACCTGTTTTTAATCTGCTGCGGCACGATGCCGTGTCTTTTCGTTGAACTTGATCTGTTTTCGCGGCGGCGTTCGGTTTCGTCGATGGCGGCTTTCATGGAGTCGGTGATTTTTGTCGGCGTACAGGATGGCGACGCCGTTCACGTTGCGCGCAGCGCGGCCTATGGTTTTGAATCAGGCTACGGTGGGGAGCGCAGGAAGCCTTCTTTGTCGGCGTCGAGGATGGCGACGAGGGAGACTTCGGGATGTCAAGCCTTCGCGCAGAGGTTGATGCCGACGAGTACGTCAAACAGGCCGAGCCGCAAATCTCTAATGATTTCAACGCGCTCGACGGTGTCGATGTCGCTGTGCAGGTAGCGCACTTTGATGCCGAGTTCGCTGTAATAGTCGGTGAGTTGTTCCGCCATGCGTTTGGTGAGGGTGGTAACGAGTACGCGTTCGCCTTTTTGGATGCGGTCGTTGATTTCGCTCATTAAGTCATCGACTTGGGTGGCGACGGGGCGGATGATGATTTGGGGATCGACCAGCCCTGTGGGGCGGACGACTTGTTCGACCACTTGTCCGGCGTGTTCTTCTTCGTATTTGGCGGGGGTGGCGGAAACGAAAATGGTTTGCGGCATGACTTTTTCAAATTCGTGGAATTTGAGCGGGCGGTTGTCGCGGGCGGAAGGCAGGCGGAAGCCGTAGTCGACGAGGTTTTGCTTGCGCGATGCGTCGCCTTTGTACATGCCGCCGATTTGGGTAACGGTAACGTGGCTTTCGTCGATGAACATGATGGCGTTGTCGGGCAGGTAGTCCATCAGCGTGGGCGGCGGTTCGCCTTCTTTTTTGCCGGAGAAGTGGCGGGAGTAGTTTTCGATGCCTTTGCAGAAGCCCATTTCGTAGAGCATTTCGAGGTCGAAGCGGGTGCGCTGTTCGATGCGTTGTTGTTCGACGGGGCGTTGTTCGCGGGCGAAAAATTCGATGCGTTCGCGCAATTCTTCTTTGATGGACTCGCAGGCGCGCAATACGGTGTCGCGCGGGGGTAACGTAGTGGCTGGACGGGAAGACGGTGTAGCGGCCGACGCGCTGGTGAAGAGCTGCCTGAAAGCGGGTCGAACATATCGAGGCGGTCGATTTCGTCGTCAAACAGGCTGATGCGCAAAGGCGTTTTCGGAGCTTTCGGCGGGGTACACGTCAATCACGTCGCCGCGCACGCGGAAGCTGCCGCGTTTGAAGTCCAAATCGCCGCGTTCGTACTGCATGGAAACGAGCGTGGCGATGATGTCGCGCTGCTCGATGGTGTCGCCTTCTTTGACGGACAGCACCATTTGTTGATACTCGGTCGGGTCGCCGATACCGTAAATGGCGGACACGGTGGCGACGATAATCACGTCGTCGCGCGTCATCAGGTTTTTGGTGGCGGAAAGGCGCATCTGCTCGATGTGTTCGTTGATCGCGCTGTCTTTTTCGATGAACAGGTCGCGGCTGGGCACATGAGGCTTCGGGCTGGTAATAGTCGTAGTAGGGAGACGAAATATTCCACCGCGTTTTCGGGGAAAAACTCGCGCATTTCGGCGTAGAGCTGGGCGGCAAGGGTTTTGTTGTGCGCCATGATGATGGCGGGTCGGCCGCTTTGGGCGATGACGTTCGCCATGGTGTAGGTTTTGCCCGAACCGGTTACGCCGAGCAGGGTTTGATAGGCAAGGCCGTCTGAAAGCCCTTCGAGCAGGCCAGCAATGGCGGTGGGCTGGTCGCCGGCGGGCGGGAAGGGTTGGTGGAGTTTGAAGGGGAATTGGGGTATTGGATGACTTCCATGTGCCGCCTGTACCTGTTTTTCTAGTTCGGGGAGAAAGGAAATTATAGCAAGCGGCTTGCGTATTGGCGTTTGTCTTTATGGGGCGGAAGAAAAATCCGCCGGGTTTCGGCGAGTTGGTTAATCGTTGGGAGGCCGTCTGAAAAAGCGTTGCGCGGCGGTTTTCAGACGGCCTTTAGGATTAGGGATTTGATGGCTTTGTCGGCAATATCTTTTGCGGTATTGCATGCCTCGAAATGGATTTTTGCTACGGCCTCATGTGTCTGGCTTTGGCCTGTTTCACGTCGTCGCCCAAACCGACCACGCACAACACGCGCCGCCGTTGGTTACCGTGTGGCCGTCTGAAACGCGCCGTTCCGGCGTGGAAAACCTTGCCGATTTTGTTGGCGGCTTCCACGCCTTCGACGGCGTCGCCTTTGCGCGGGCTGTCGGGATAGCCTGCGGCGGCCAGGACGACGCCGACGGCGGTTTGCGGCTTCCATTCGGCCGACGCTTCGTTCAGACGGCCTTCGATGCCCGCCTGCACAAGAGCGGCGAAGTCGCTGTCGAGTCGGCTCATCACCGGCTGGGTTTTCGGGGTCGCCGAAGCGGCAGTTGAACTCGATAACAAAGGGCGCGCCGGTTTTCGTCGATCATCAGCCCGGCGTATAAAAAGCCGGTAAACGGAATGCCGTCTTCCTTCATGCCGCGCACGGTGGGCAGGATGATTTCGTCCATCACACGGCGGTGCACTTCGGGCGTGACGACGGGCGCGGGGCTGTACGCACCCATGCCGCCGGTGTTCGGGCCGAGGTCGCCGTCGAGCAGGCGTTTGTGGTCTTGGCTGGTGGCCATCGGCAGCACGTTGTCGCCGTCGGCCATCACAATAAAGCTGGCTTCCTCGCCGCGCAGGAAATCTTCAATCACAACCCGCGCGCCCGCGTCGCCCATTTTGTTGCCCAGCAGCATATCGTCCACGGCGGCGTGCGCTTCGTCTTCGTTCATGGCGACAATCACGCCCTTGCCCGCCGCCAAACCGTCGGCCTTAATCACGATGGGCGCGCCTTTTTCGCGGATGTAGAGCATGCGCCGCTTCAGCATCGGCAAAGGTTTGGTACTGCGCGGTGGGAATGCCGTGGCGCTGCATAAAGGCTTTGGCAAAAGTCTTTCGAGCTTTCGAGACTGCGCGGCGGCGCGGGTGGGGCCGAACACGGGCAGTCCGGCGGCGCGGAAATCGTCGACGATGCCCGCCGCCAGCGGCGCTTCCGAGCCGACAACGGTAAAGGCGACTTTTTCGGCGCGGCAAAGGCAATCAGCCCCGCGTGCGGCAGGAGCGGCACGTTTGCGCAGCTTTGGCTCGACGGCCGTACCCGCATTGCCGGGGTGCGACGAAAACGGTTTCACATCGGGCGACTGCGCCAGCTTCCACGCCAGCGCGTGTTCGCGGCCGCCGCCGCCGATAACGAGCAGTTTCATGGGGATTCCTTAAATTGATTCGGGTTTGTCGGAAAGGGACGCTGGATGTGCCGGAGCCTGTCGTATGAGCCGTCTGAAAAGGTGTCGTTGGGTTTTCAGACGGCCTCGGATTCATTTGCCTCGAAATCAAACCATATGGTTTGTTTGAGGCCGATACTTGGAGCGACCATCAGCATTCGCCAACGAAGTATCGGCCAAACATTAAAACGGAATCTTAACATTTTTGACCGTATCGACCAATCGGCCGGCAGGAAGGCCTCAATATTTCCCTTTAGGCCTATCGGCATTTACTTTTCCAACTGCTCTGCAACGCTGAAAATTCATCAAAGCCGCTGATATTTTCGTGATTTCATCGGCCAAAATATCGGGGCGGGCGGGTTTCAAGTCGGTTAAAATGGTCTTTCAGCCAGAAAATATCAAACTTGTTTTTTCTCGTTGATTGATTTCATCGATATAAATTTTGCCAGCGTCCGTCGAGTTGTTTTGGCGTGATGGGGTTTCTGCGCGCTTTGAACGGTCTTTAGGGAATAGCAGGTAGAAGTCCGCGATTCTCAACTTCATCGGTTTTTTTTCTTCGGCGTGTGATGCGTTGGTGCGGTAATGATCCAGACTTCTTGGGTAACGGCTTTTTCCTGTGCGGGGGCGGTTGTCAAGAACAACACATTTGCTACGCGGGCGTAGAAAATACCGTTGGTAAAAGGCAAATCGTATGCAAATCGGTCATCTGCAATAGTTTTTGCGCACGGTTTTGCCGCCGCCGACTTCAAACAGCACATTATCGGGCACGATCATGCCGCCGTTTTTTTGTGGCATGGTGTAAATATGCTGCAAGTTGACTTGTTTGTTGGGTATTGGTTGCCCAAAGTCTTGGCGGTTATAGACAAATCTTCGGTTTCAGCTACCCTCGGCATTGGTAATGGTCATGGTGCTTTACCGAATGGCGGATTGGCCAAACAAGTCACTTTGCGTGCGCTTGGCGCAACCAAGGATCATCAGACTGATCGGGCTATCGCCGTCCATTTCGCCGATGCCGTGTAAAAACAGGTTCATCAAACACAAACGGGTATTGGCGACGATTTCATTTCCAACGTACTTTTTTACGCTCTTTTTGGTCGGTGTTTGGGTTGGTGTGTTTTCCAAATAGCTGTATGCGCCAATAAAAAGCCGCCGGTGCGCTGCTGCGGGTCGGCAATCAGGGTATCTGCCTGCGGGCGGACGCATTCGACAATTGCCTGAATCAAAGGCACGCGGCGTAGTATTGCCCGCGCCTGATTTGGTATCTTCGGCATTTTTTCCAAAATGCCTTCGTAAATATCGCCTTTCCATCCATAGCGCGTCCATTTGGTTTCATCAATCATTGCCACCAAACTTGGGATAATTTGGCGGGTCTTGGTTTTGTTTTGCGCCTTGGCAAAGATTTGACCAAGCAAGCTTACATGCCGTCGCGCAGCAAACAAGATAATGACTTTCAATTCCCGCGCCTGTGCGGTCGGTCAGACTTTTCAGTTGTATTCTTCGGATACCGACATCACGATTGTAGGGCGGCTGGCTGTATTCAAACGCCATCTTCAAGAAAATTAGATAGGTAATTTGTTCCAAATGATCGCCCGTAGCTCACGCCGTCATCGCGCAGCATATGACAGAAACTCAAACCTTTTTGGACGATGGTATTTGAAGTGTGATTTGCGTTGTGGGTCATATTCGTTTTCTCTTTAATTTATTTATCCAAAGGCAACCTGAAAAAGCCGCTTTTAAGACGGCCTGTTAAGTAACTCCGGCTTGTTTGAGTTGTTTGTGAAGTTCGGCGAGTTGGTCATGAGCAGTGAGTTTGCTTTCTAAAAATTGCAACGATTTGGGTTTGTTCGGTTGGAACAATACAGGAACGATTAAATTCTCTAAAGTATTTAAATTAATGTTTTTATTGCTGTTGCAGGAGCATAAGATTCGATTTTGGTTCTCGCAGACTTTATAAATAATTCAATATATTCTGGTAATGCTGCTTTGGTGAAAACCCGACGATACTATCGGAAAACAAGCATCAAATCCTAAAGGCAGTTTCAGCAATGTTGCAGCGATCGTGATACAAAGAGGTCCTTTCTGCCAAAGTTTGCTTTACTCTGGTAAATTCACTATATGTTTTGTTCATATTTTTAATAAATTCGATTTGCAGCACAGACCTCTCCGTTTGAATAAAGGATATTTCCTCAAAAGTTTTTTATCATTTCTTGAGCGATGTTTCGATTTTCCACAGCTGCTCTCCTAGGTGAAATAATTTTCCCATATCCACCCACTAAGGCAAGTCTGCAAAATTGTCCTCAAGCAACCGCTTGTGTCGACCTTTGGGCTTGCTCGGTTTTCCCTTCTTTTCCATTTTGTTTATTGGCTGACGGCTGTTTGCCAGCCAGCAAGCTGTTGGGCTGGTGTTGTTCATGGGTCGTCTGAATTTGGGCGAGCGGTTCGTTTCAGACGGCAAGGTGTCCATGATAACTTGCTGCGCCATTCTTTGGTGAGTTCATAAATTAAAGCGTTTTTGAGCAGGGATTGGCGGTATTGTTGGATTTACTGCGCTGCGGTTTTCAGACGACCCTATGCAGCTTCGTCGATTTCGTCAAGTGAGCTCGATTTTATTGACGATGGCTTGTTGAGTTCAAGTGGGGGTCGTTATTTAATTCTTTCATACTCTTTTAAATTTGAATTTCTTGGGTGTACTTCCGCCTGATAGCAAATAATTTTTCTGATAAATAAAAATAGGAAGATAGCTAGTTTAAAAGAGTAGAATTAATTTTTTTCGTTTGGTCTAATTAAACGTAAAAATTCGTGCAGACAACAGGATTGAAATTTGACGAGAACTTGTTTGTAATCAATGCCGTTCTTCAACGGGCATAGAATTACACCTGGAAATCTCAATTAGAATATCGTTTCTTGAATTTGGCGATTTTGAAGACTAGATATTTTTATTTTCGTAGAGCTGCCGTTGAAGCTTTATCATTTTTTCCAATACGGAATTCAGCACCACGAATACAATTAACGAGAATGAATTCGTCATCATTATAATTTCATCTTTTTCCCCAATCGCCACCAATAACATGACTTAGTAAGTTTTGTAATTCGGCAGCGTTTTCCACCCTTCAGGCAATTGCTGTTCTGTATTGTCATATGCTGTCCATTGTTGGTTAATCTCGTTTACTGTGGGTGTTAAAGTCTTGGTCGTTGAGCGCAGCTAATTTCACTCACACACATCATGGGCTTGCCCTAAGCTGCCGCCGCAGTGATTGAACGACGTGCGATTCAAAGTCGTTTTCTTCCGATGGTGCGAAAGGCATGATTATGGTCACGAATCATGGTCAGCCATGCGCATCATCGCCTGGCCGCGGTTTGTCGGCGCGTTGTGTCTCAAACGTCCATGTTTGCAGAGAAGTTTACGCGCGGTTTTGGCAAACGTAAGTGGTGCTCATCAATGCCAATCACTCGACACAAGGCTCACATACGCGGTGAGTTCAGTTTCACCTGTTCGCCGATCGCCATCCAAACGCGCAGGCCGCCTGCCGCTATGACTGAATGCCACTCGCCTATGGCTTTTACTTAGCGGCTGCCAGCTCTTTAATCATCGCAAGGGCTTTATAGGCTTGGCGTTGATAAGGCTGATTATAGAAAATCTGTAAGGCGGTGATTTCGTCTTTGTTGCTGTGCGTCCATTCGGCAAAATCTTGGGTCAGGCTCTCCATCATTTTCCGTCAGCCCGCGTGGATGACTTCCATCAACTCTCGGCGTCAATTTTCTGCCTCGTTTTGTTTGCGGATGTCGTCCAATGTGGTGATGAGTTCCATGCGAAAGCGGACGTGTGGCGGCTTTGACGCGTTGTTTTATGCATCTGCAGAAACGGTTTCGGACGGCGTCTCATCAATGGAAATGCCTTCTCTGCTCGCAAGCTGCCCGGTCGCGATTTCATCGCGTAGTGATGGCCAATGAAACAGGTCTTTGACCAATTGACGCAGACGGGACGCCGCCTGTCAGCGGCGCAGTGATTTGCTGCTGCCGTCGTTCGTCATCAAGCTGTTTGTGTTAAACGCGCAAGCGCGTGCGGTCAGTGAGCTGATGCTGTCGCTATCAAACGCGCCGCCGAAGACGACGGCTTTTCCTAAATCGGGAGCGGCCGGACGCTTGCGTCTAGACAATTGTTGGCTTTGCCGTTTTGAGCGATTTTGTAACACCGATGGCATCGACAATTGCATAATGGGGTTTGGCTGATGCGCAGCGCTGACTTTGCAGGCCTTCTTTATCAAGCGATGCAGTGCTGCCGCGCGCCTTTGCATTTGCCTCGAAGATAGTTACGATCGCGACATCGCGCACAAACGGTAGGCATATCAGTGGGCGAGGACATCCGTCTCTGTACAGCGATCATATCGACGGTAACGGCGATGCGCGAGCTGTAGCTGGTTGCGGAAATTCCTTCTACAAAGACAGTTTGCCTGGGTTCTTCAGCCTTGGTTCACTGATTTCGCCGCTTTTGCACCCACAGCTATCGTCTTTTGGCTTTATGTAAGTGATTTTTGCAAAATACGTTTAGCTTTGCCTGAACTCTTCCTGCACCATTTTAGGTGAGTGTCGTCGGCGTAGCTGTCGTTTTGGCAAAATCAAGCGTTTTGAGTACTTCTTGACGATCTGGGGACATTACAGGCAAATGGTCACGTGAACGCACGGATAATGGTGCGGATTTGGCTTGGATTGACAACATCCCTGTCAGAGCTGCTTGGCGGTGCTAGGCCCCACCGCTATCTTGCTGCTGCCAGCCGTTTGCGGCGATGGTGCGTTCGCGGTGTCTCGACCAGCTCTTCTGCTTTTGAATTTGCCGCCATCCAGGCTGATTTTTGGTATTGATCAGATAGACTTCATTGCCCACGTTTCACATGCATCGGCAACGGCTTGCCATGGCTGTATTCGCTAACCACGTTTTGATTAGAAAACCGAGGGCGGTTGTCCGGTGTGACAGGTTTAGCCAATCAGATAAGCATCAAAATAATCCAACACTTGCCGCCAAGGTTGCAAATAGAGCGATAGTCATACCCGTCGATAAAGATAAAACTGCAAACCTGCGTTGCGTAGATCCGGCTGATAGGCAACGGGCGAGCGTCTTTTCAGCGGTTTTCCCATTCTTTCCAATTCCAGCTGTCATCCGGTATCGACAGTTCTTCCTTTTTAATAGGGAATACATGCGCTGAATGGTACAAATGCAGATTTCACGCCGTTGGGAAATGTGCGGCGATTTAATCACTTGAGCGTTGTAGAGTTCGGTAAAATTTGCGGTTGTCGTCAGATGGGGTAAAAACCAACATTTCCTGCTCGGCCTGTTCGCCCAAATTGACGGTATCGACTAAAAACAAAATGCGGCGTTTGCCTGTGTATTTGAGCAAACGATACATGATGCTGATAGCGGTATAGGTTTTGCCTGCGCCTGTGGCCTATCTGAATCAAGGCACGCGGCAAATCTTTTGCCAAAGAATCTTGCATATTTTTCAATGGCGGTTAATTGGCAATCGCGCAAGCCAGAGTTCAGACGCAGACAGATGATTGGGATTGAGCGTAGCGTGATAGCCTTGAGTTTGGCGCGCAGGGTGTTTTTGACCTTCTCTTGCCCATTTTTGCAGCGTTTCTGGACGGTGAAAGTGGAATACTTCACGAGCACGCGGGGCAGGGTCGTTGCGGTTGGTAAAACGTGTTACTACGCCTGTGCTTTCATATAAAAAGGCAATCTCTGCTTGCTGAATATAATTAAGTTCGCTATCGGCATAGCGTGCGCTTTGCTCTTCCACCGTATTAAGCTTATGTCCAAAGTTTTCCGGCTTGGCTTCAATCATGGCAACCGGACTCGCCATCAACAAACAACAGATAATCTACCGGACCGCTGTCGGTTGGATATTCACGCACTGCCACACCTAAACTGCTGTTGCGATTAAAGTTCTTCACTCGACTGTACCGCCCAGCCCGCCTGCTCCAGTTTTTGGTCGATGATGTCGCGGGCTTGCTGCTCGGGGTGGTTGTAGGTTGTCTGTTGAGTCATATACTCCGGATGCGGTCATTTTTGCAAAATATAAAACAGGGTTTTGATTATATTCAATTCAGTGAATCGGATAATCAAAAATCAGGACATTTAACTTGGAACGAGGGTTCCTCCTATTCGGCATAAGCATTCCTTAACGGCGGCATTGTCGTCATATCGTGCCTTTCAGACGGCCTATCATCAAAGCGTGTACAATCCCACCCCATTATGAGTGAAAAACTGTTTCCACTGCGGCCTGCCCGTTCCCGATGGTACCCATTTGCCGATTGTCTATGAACAGCGGGAAGAGCCCGCCTGCTGTGCGGGCTGTCAGGCTGTGGCGCAGGGCATTGTGATGCCGGACTGGGCAATTGTTACAAGCAGCGAACTGCCGAAGCGGAGCAGGCCGGGTTGCCTCCGCCCGAGATTCTGGCCAACTGAAACTGTACGACCTGCCCGACGTGCAGCGCGAATTTATACGAAACGCTGTCGGAAAAACGAGGCGTGAAGCATCGTTGATGCTGGAGCGGCGTTACCTGTGCCGCCTGCGTCTGGCTGATTGAACAGCAGCTATTGCGGCAAAGCGGTATTCGTCAGTGAATTGAATTACAGTACGCTGAAGGCCCACATCAAATGGGACGACAGCCGGGTAAAACTTCCGACATTTTGCTGAAAAATCCGACACAAACGGTTATTCGGCCTCAGCCTTACGACGCGCACAAAGGCGGGACGAATCGGCGCGGAAAGAACGTAAAAGGCCATCGTCCGCCTGGCCGTGGCCGGGATGTGCATGATGCAGACCATGATGTTTGCCCTGCCGACCCATCTGTATGACGATATCGAGCCGCAATTTCTCACTATTTTGCATTGGGGGCGCATTTTAATGGTGCTGCCCGTTATCTTTTTCGCCGCCGTCCCCTTTTTATCGCGGCTGCCTGCGCGATCTGAAAAACCGCCGCCCCGGGCATGGACACGCCGATTGCGTTATCCATCTGGCTGGCTTTCGGTGCCAGCCTGTACGCCCCTGTTGCGGAATGCAGGACAAGGAATGTATTTCGAGGTTTGGCGGCCGTGCTGGTATTCCTGCTTTCGCTGGGGCGTTTTATGGAGCAGTCCGCACGGCGTCAAAAGCGGGGATGCGGCGGAAAGACTGGTCAAACTCGTACCGGCCTTCTGCCGCAAACTGCCGAACTATCCTGACGACGAGAACGGCTGAAGAAGCCGCCGTGGTGCAGCTTCAACGCGGCGACGTGCTGCTGGTGAGGGCGGGCGAGGTGATACCTGCCGACGGCTGCATCTTGTCAGGGCGAAAGCGAGGCCGACGAAGCCATGCTGACCGGTGAAAACCTGCCCGTACCCAAACAGCCGGGCGACAAAGTTACCGCCGGCACGCTCAACACCGCCGGCCCGATCATCATCCGTGCAGACGGCGTGGGCGGCGATACGCGTTTGGCGCACATCGTCAAACTGCTTGACAAAGCCTTATCGCAAAAACCGCGTTTGGCCGTTTTGGCCGACCAATACGCCTCGCGCTTCGTGTTCAGTATGATTGTCTTCTCACTGCCCGTCTTCATCGGCTGGTGGTGGTATAGCGACATCCATCAGGCCTTATGGATTACCGTTTCACTACTGGTCATTACCTGCCCGTGCGCCCTGTCGCTCGCCACGCCCACCGCCTGGCCGCATCCACCGGGCAGGCTGGCCGCGCAAAGGCGTATTGGTAGCCGGCCCGCGAGGCTTTGAAACTGGCCGTTGCCACCGATGCCGTGTTCGACAAAACAGGCACGCTGACGGAAGGCCGTCTGAAAGTAAACAAACCATCTGCCTAGGCAGCCTGACAGAACAAGAGGCGGCACAAATCGCACAAACAGCTCAGGCCCAATCCGAACACCGATTGCCCGCGCCATCGCCGCCCTACCCTTTTCAGACGGCCTCCATATCGAGGGCCGGACAAGAGCTGAACCGCGTCGGCCACGGTGTCAGCGCGATGCTGACCATCAACGGTCAAACCGACCTCTGGCTGCTGGGCAGCCCGAATACGTCGCCGAAAACCGCCGGCAACCTGCCCGATACCGTTACCGAGGCAAAACATGCGGGCACACTCATCACCCTCGGCAACCGACTACGGTTTTTGAAGCCGTTTTTCCTGCTTGAAGACCAAACCAAATCCGGCATCCCGCAAATGGTTGCCGAACTGAAACAACAAGGGTTAACCCGTCCACCTCCTCAGCGGAGACCGCCAAGCCGCCGTGCAATCGCTGGCGCAGAACCTGCATCTGGACGCATTCCGCGCTGAAGCCGTGCCGGAAGACAAACTGGCCTATGTCGAAACCCTGCAACGGCAGGGCAGAAAGTGCTGATGGTGGGGGACGGCATCAACGAGCGCACCGTTTTGGCCGCCGCCGACGTATCCGTTGCCGTGGCGGGCGGGCCGACGTTGCCCGTGCGGGTAGCGAACATCGTATTGCTGAACGACGACATGGCGCGTGATTCCGCAAGCGGTAAACCAAGCCAAACGCACCGCCGCGATTATCCGTCAGAATCTGATTTGGGCAGCCGCACTAGCCAATCTGATCGCCGTCCCGCTGGCCGCAGCAGGATTCGTTACCCCCTGGCTGGCCGCATTGGGCATGAGCGGCAGCTCCTGTTGGTGATAGCCAATGCGCTGCGCTTAAGGAAACACGGCAAACCGGTTTTAATTTCGATTTGATTTCCGACTAGTGCCCGCATCAAAAGCTGAAGGCCGTCTGAAAAACACGCATGACGGACTCTCAGCAAAACAAACCGATGCGGCATTGCCCTCCTTGCCCGAATGCAAGACTAATCCGCCGCCAATCAAATCAAAAACAGTGAAACAAATATGGGGCTGACAATCGTCAGCCCATTATGAAATCCGATTTGAAACCAGATTATTTATTTACAATATTTCGCTACTTCTTAGTTGAAACGCTGAATCAATGCTGTCACGCTTGTCGGTACGCACATTTTGCGCAAAGACAAATTCATCTGTGCGGTTTTACAGTTTGCTTCTTGCGCCTGTTTGTTCTGCTCTTCAATTTCTTTTATTGCGCTTTTCGGCTTCTTTATTCTGCTGTGCAATCTGCTCGCTCACTCTGGCCTGTTGCTCTGCCAAAGACGGTGCTGGCATTAGGATCCCCGACGGTTGCTAACGGAAGCAGGGCTGAACGGTCGAATTCGCCGGCGGCGTTACTTTGTTGGTACGGATATTGATAGTAGTACTGGCTGTCGGCTTCAGTTGATAAGGAACGTCGGAATAAGACGTTTTACCCCACGCTTTTCCCTCCAACGGTAAACCTCGGAGAGAAGCTGCGGAAACGCTGCCCGGATACCAACAAGCTGCCCAACAGCAAAACTTTGGCAATTTGAGGTAATGTGCATAATTCGACTCTCTCTTTTTGTATCGGTATGAATGGATAAGATTGTACTGTGTTACCCACTTATGCCGCCATGTTATCGTCCCGCACTGCCGCCAAATCTGTTGAGCGCGGCAAATTTGATACAATGGCGTGCATCTTGCACAAACTGAAAGTTGAAGCATCATGCGCATCGTAGAAAAAGCCTACACCTTCGACGACGTTCTGCTCGTTCCCTGCCCATTCCCAAAGTGCTGCCCGCGACATTTCGCTCAAAACCAGACTCACCAAGCAAAATCACCCTCAACCTCCGCTGCTTTGTCCGCCGCTATGGATACCGTAACCGAAGCCCGTCTGGCCATTTCGATGGCTCAGGAAGGCGGCATCGGCATCATCCACAAAACATGTCCCCCGACATGCAGGCTATAGCCGTGCGCAAGGTGAAAACGCCACGAAAGCGGCGTGGTGAAAGACCCCGTTACCGTCGCACGCAACGTCACTTATCCGCGAGCTTTTGGAACTAGCGCGCGCAGCGCAAACGCAAAATGTCGGGGCCTGCCCGTCGTGCAGAGACGGCAAGGTTGTCGGCATCGTGACCAACCGCGACCTGCGTTTTGAAACGCGCCTCGATTTTGCCCGTTTCCGCGATCATGACGCCCGCGCGAAAAGCCTGGTTACCGTGCCGAGGGCACGAGCATCGAGGAAGCGCGCGAACTGATGCACGAACACAAAAGTCGAGCGCGTGCTGGTACTTGAACGACGAAACGACGAGCTCAAAGGCCTGATTACGGTTAAAGACATCGTCAAAACCACCGAATTCCCCAATGCGAACAAAGATGCCGAAGGCCGTTTGCGCGTCGGGCGCGGCAGTCGGCACGGGCGCGGACACGCGGAAGAGCGCGTCAGAGCGTTGGTGGCCGCAGGCGTGGACGTGATTGTGGTCGATACGGCGCACGGCCACAGCCAGGGCGTACTCGACCGCGTGAAATGGGTGAAAGGAAAACTTCCCCGAAGTGCAGGTTATCGGCGGCAATATCGCCACCGCGCAGGCGGCACGCGATTTGGCCGCTGCCGGTGCGGACGCGGTCAAAGTGGGCATCGGCCCGGGTTCCATTTGCACCACGCGTATCGTGGCCGGCGTGGGCGTGCCGCAACTGACGGCCGATTCACAACGTTGCCGAAGCCTTGAAAGGCACCGGCGTGCCGTTGATTGCCGACGGCGGCATCCGTTTCTCGGGCGACATCGCCAAAGCCTTTGGCAGCCGGCGCGTCGATGCGTGATGCTGGGCGGCATGTTTGCCGGGCACGGAAGAAGCGCAGGGCGAAATCGAGCTGTACTCAAGGCCGTTCGTACAAATCTTACCGCGGCATGGGTTCGCTGGGCGCGATGAGCCAAAGGCTCTTCCGACCGCTATTTCCAAGACAAACAGGAAAGCGCCGACAAATATGTGCCCGAAGGCATCGAGGCCGCGTGCCCTCACAAAGGCCCGATTGTAAACATCATCCACCAACTCACCGGCGGCCTGCGTTCCAGCATGGGCTATCTGGGCTGCGCCACGATAGACGAAATGCACGAAAAAGGCGGAATTTGTCGAAAATCACTTCCGCAGGCATGAGCGAATCGCACGTTCACGATGTACAGATTACGAAAGAAGCGCCGAACTATCACCGCTAAAGGTGAGTGGCAAAAGCGTCTGAAAAGTTTTGCAGACGACTCTTGCATTACAAATCGTTATTCCACTTCAACTGGCTTGCCTTGCTTATCAATATAAAATTCATCCTCCTATAATCTTCGTCTTTAAAATATTCTTCATATTAACAAGTGCCACCATTTGAAAATCATTAATTTGATGATGACCACTTGCGGTTTTATCTAATTGATTTGTTTTTTTGTTTGTTTTTTTGGTTTTTTTTTTTTTTTTGTTTTTTTGTTGTTCAGACGGGTTCCCTTATTTTCATTCAATTCCATTTATCAGTTGAACAGCGCTATTCATTAAAATAAGCTCTTTATTTTGGTGGAATAACCATCTTTTGTTGTTTTTTTTTGTTGGGGGTTTTGTGTGTTTTTTGTGGGTGTTTTTGTTTTTTTTTTGTTTGGGGGTTGTTGGGTTTTTTGGTTTTTGTGGGTTTTTTTGTTGTTTTCTACTGTTTTCATACTGCTGCCAATCCTTCAAAAAGTGGGCAGCGTAATGTCGATGGAAAACAACCTTCCCTGCCGTTTTTCCTTCAAAAATGTTCTTCTTGTTGCCGCCTTCTACCATAGACAAGCCTTCATGTAAGGCACTCAACATGCTATAACCTTCTCTACCGGTTAATTTTGGTTTTTCGCAGGTATCCGACAGTGTAACAGGCATATACACTGAAGCGATGAGCACCCATATTTTCTTCATATATTAACCTTTGCTAAAATGATACATGAATTTTATACTCAAGGCATGTCCATATTCGACAGTCAGAGACCTTTGCAAAATACCGCTCTCCCCAACAGCCGAAACCCAAACAGTTTCGTGTTTTCGTGCAAATATCCTGTTTTTCTCCGAATACCCCATAATCGGGCATTTCGGGCCACGCCTTTGCAAGCACAAACAGGCGTACTTTAGCCTGTTGGCGGCTCAACAGGTTCCAAAACACATCGCCTTCAGATGGCTATGCGCTCACTTTGCTCAGAGCAAAACAGACTGCCCGGCGTGGCGAATTCTACCGGAACCTTTTACAATCTAAGTACCACCAAGACATTTAGGAGATTTTGCGGGGATTTTAGAAAGGTCCAGGCACTCTGAAAATCTCATACGGGTTTCAGACGGCCTTTATGTCTTCAGAACCGTAGTTACAATGATTTCTCCAGCCAAACTGAACAGGCCATACTGCTTTCAACCAACGCCCCTATCTGTTTGCCACTTCGGTTAATCTGTAAAATTTACCATCCGCTTCCTGACCTGCCTCCACATAATTTGCGATTACACTCTGTCGTGTTTTTCAATCCTTTGCCAAACCTGATGCTGTCAATATATCGTTTGTTTATCATCCCGAACATTGGGTGGTTGTTTTTTTTTTTTTTGGTTGTGTGTTTTGTTTTTTGTTGTTGTTTTTTTTTTTGTGTGTTTTGGTGTTGGTGTTTGTTTGGTGGTTGGTGTGGTGTTTTATGGGTTTCTGCCGGTTGCGCTATTTAGGACACCGCACCATCTTCTTTTTTTTGTTTTTGTTTTTTTGGTGTTTTTGGTTGTTTGTTGTGTGGTTTGGGTTGTTTTTTTTTGTTTGTTGTTTTTTTTTGTTTTGTTTTGGGTTTGGTGGTATAATCGCCGCCGACCACACGGCCTTGGGGCCGTCTGAAAACATCATCCATCCTATCGACCACAAAAGGAAGAAAAACATGAGCGCCATCATCGACATCTTCGCCCGCGAGATTTTTGGATTCGCGCGGCAACCCCACCGTAGAATGCGACGTGCTGCTGGAAAGCGGCGTGATGGGTCGCGCGGCCGTGCCCAGCGGCGCGTCCACAGGCCAAAAAGAAGCCCTGGAACTGCGCGACGGCGACAAAAGCCCGCTATCTCGGGCAAAAGGCGTATTGAAGGCAGTCGAGCACGTGAAACAACGAAATCGCCCAAGCCCTGATCGGCATCGACGCTTCCGAACAAAGCTACATCGACAAAAGTCATGATCGAACTGGACGGCACCGACAACAAAGGCCGTCTGGGCGCAACGCCACCCTGGCCGTTTCCATGGCCGTCGCCCGCGCCGCAGCCGAAGATGCCGGACTGCCGCTCTACCGCTACCTGGGCGGTGCCGGACAGATGGCGATGCCCGTACCGATGATGAACGTCATCAACGGCGGCGCGCACGCCAACAACAGCCTGGACATCCAGGAATTCATGATTATGCCCGTCGGCGCCCGACGCTTCCGCGAAGCCCTGCGTTGCGGCGCGGAAAGTCTTCCACGCCCTGAAAAACTGTGCGATGCCAAAGGCTTCCCCACCACCGTCGGCGACGAAGGCGGCTTTCGCACCCCAACCTCGAACAGCCACGAAGAAGCCCTTGCAGCTGATGCAGGAAGCCGCTGCCGACGCAGGGCTACAAAACCGGCGAAGACGTACTGTTCGCCTCTAGACTGCGCCTCCAGCGAATTTTATAAAGACGGCAAATACCACCTCTCCGCCGAAGGCAAAGCCCTGAGCAGCGAAGAATTCGCCGACTACCTGGCCGACCTGGCCGTCCCGCTATCCCCATCATTTCCATTGAAGACGGCATGGACGAAAACGACTGCGAAGGCTGGAAACTGCTGACCGAAAAACTCGGCGGCACAGTGCAGCTGGTGGGCGACGACTTGTTTGTCACCAACCCCGAAAAATCCTGGCCGAAGGCATCGAAGCAGGGCATCGCCAACGCCCTGTTGGTCAAAGTGAACCAAATCGGCACGTTGAGCGAAACCCTCAAAAGCCGTCGAGCTGGCTAAACGCAACCGCTACACCAGCGTGATGAGCCACCGCTCCGGCGAAACCGAAGACAGCACCATCGCCGATTTGGCTGTCGCCACCAACTGCATGCAGATTAAAACCGGCTCGCTCTCCCGCTCCGACCGCATGGCCAAATACAACCAGCTTCTGCGCATCGAAGAAGACTGGGCGAAGCGGCCTACTATCCCCGGGCAAACGCCGCGTTTTACCAACTGCAAATAAGGCCGAAAGCATGAAGTGGGTAACTTTGGTGCTGATGTCTGCCATCGTCCCTCTTCCAATACCAACTGTGGGTGGGGCAAAGGCAGCTATCACGACGTGGCCGTTACGACGGCAAAAAATAGCGCTGCGCCACAGGCCGCGAACGCCGACTTTTGCAGCCTGCGTAACAACGCCCTGAGTGCCGAAGTTGCCGACCTGACCGACGGCAGCGAGGCCATCACCGAAAATCGCCCGCGTCGATTTGGGCTACATCGAACAAGGCGAAACCTACTACCGCCTGATCAAACGGAACGATTAAAGGCTTCCCGCCCTCCCGTTCCCTTTCAGCAAAGGCCGTCTGAAAACCCGCAAACAAGGTTTTCAGACGGCCTCAATCCATTTTTCAGACGGCCTAACGTTCGTTTATCATCCGCATCTCCATTTCCCGACCAACGATCAGGGAGGACCCCATGCAGGACACCGCCGCCTACGTCCGCGCCCAGGCCGCCGCCGCGCGCAACGCCTATTTTCAGGCCGTATCCGCCGCCGACAGCGCGGCTGAAAAACGCCGCCCTGCTCCGCACGGCCGAACTACTGGACAAACACCGCACCGCAATCTCGCCGCCAACCGCCAGGACATGCGACAACGCCGCCAGCAAAAGGGACTGGACGCCGCCATGCTCGACCGCCTGCACCTGTCCGACGCGGGCATAGACAACATCTGCGAGGCCTGCGCCAGATTGCCGCCCTGCCCGATCCCCGTCGGGCGAAATGGACGAATTCCGCACCCGCCCCGAACGGCCTGCAAATCGGCAAAATGCGCGTACCGCTCGGCGTCATCGGCATCATCTACGAATCGCGGCCGAACGTTACCGCCGATGCCGCCGCCCTGTGCCTGAAATCCGGGCAACGCCTGCGTCCTGCGCGGCGGCAGCGAAGCGGTCAACAGCAACAGCGCGATTGCCAAACTCATCCGTCAAGCCCTGCACGAAAACGGCCTGCCCGCCGATGCCGTCTGCTTTATCGAAGACACCGCCCGCGAAGGGCGTGGGCGCGATGCTGCAAAGCCCCGATTTGATCGACGTCGTCATCCCGCGCGGCGGCAAATCGCTGGTGGCGCGCATTGCCGCCGAAGCCCGCGTGCCCGGTCATCAAACACCTGGACGGCATCTGCCACGTCTATCTGGACGAGTTCGCCGACGCCGAAAAAGCCGTCAACATCGCCTTCAACGCCAAAAACCTCGCGCTACGGCACCTGCAACACCATGGAAACCCTGCTGGTGCACACCGCCCGTGCCGCCGAACTCCTGCCGCCGCTGGCCGAAAAACTACCGCGAAAAAGGCGTGGAACTGCGCGGCTGCCCGCAAACGCTGGCCGATACTGCCCGACATTCAGACGGCCTCCGACGAAGACTGGGACACCGAATACCTCGCCCCCGTCTTGCCGGTCAAAAATCGTCGACGCGGCGCAAGAAGCCGTCGCACACATCAACCGCCACGGCAGCAGCCACACCGACAGCATCGTAACCGAACACCTCGGCCGCGCGCAAATCTTCCTGCGCGCCGTCGATTCCGCCAGCGTGATGGTCAAACGCCTCCACCCGCTTTTGCCGACGGCTTCGAATACGGCCTCGGCGCGGAAATCGGCATTTCCACCGACAAAATCCACGTCCGCGGCCCCGTCGGCCTGCACGGCCTCACCTCGCAAAAAATGGATCGTGCTCGGCGACGGGCCAGATACGCACCTGAGTCCGCATGCAGAGGCCGTCTGAAAACTCCACGCCTTTTTCAGACGGCCTCAAACTGTTTTCCGAAAACCATCATCGGCAAACACTGGCGAACCAACGGGAAAAGCAGCGCGTCGAAACCGATCTACCAGACACCACCAGCCAGCCCTTCTGGCAGGCCGACAAACCCTACCTGCACAACTGCGAAATCACCGATTTCCGGCTTTCCGCGCCCTCGTGCGGCATCATAGCCTTTCTTGCCGGCGCGATCAACGCCGGCGGTTTCTTCGCCGTCCAAAGCTACACCTCGCACATCAGCGGCTCGATGTCCGGGCGCGGCCGACGCCGCCTATCTCGGCGACTGGGCACGGCTTCTGCGCGCCATGTGGCGTGCGTAGCTCGCCTTCCTAATCGGGCGCGCGCGCATTCCAGTTGGACGATACTGTGGGCGAAACGCCAACGCTTTCCGCAGCAGCTACGGCCTGTCGATGTGGCTGGAAAGCTTTCTACCTGCTCGCCTTCGGCCTGCTGGGCGTGGCCCTTGTCGCACTACGGCAGCATCCTCGCCGCCGCCCACCCTGCTGCTGCTGTGCTTCATCATGGGGCATGCACAACACCGTCATGACCGTACTCTCCGGCGGCATCATCCGCTCCACCCACATGACCGGCACCGTCACCGACCTCGGGCATCGAATTGGGCAAAAGTGCTCTACTACCGCCGCAGCAAACAATCCCCGAAACTGCCCGACATCGCGCGTCAACCGCCCGAAAAATGCGCCTGCTGCTGCTGCTGGGCCGCCTTCCTTTGCGGCGGCGTAGTCGGCGCCTGGGGCTACCACCGCCTCGGCTACCACTTCACCCTGCCCGTGGCCGCCCTTCTGTTCTGGTTCGGCGCCGGATCGGTCGGCTACGACGCCAAAACTGCGCTGGCGCATCTACTGGCGGCAGAAAAAACGGCTCAAACGGTAGGCGCGGCGTAATATCACGTTAAGGCCGCTTCTGAAACACCGCACACTCGGACTATAGTCCGCTCCGCAATTTTCCATTACCCGACTTTTAGAAAGGACGATCATGAAACTGTTTCAACACGATTACTCATCATCACCGCTTTTGCCCTCCGCCCTGATGCTCGGCGGCTGCATCACCCACGCCCGACGGCACACAGAAAAGCCAGCAAAACCGCCATCCTACGGCCTCGGCGGCGCGGCGGCCTGCGGCATCATCGGCGCACTGACCCACGGCGGCAAAGGCGCGCGCAATTCCGCCCTGGCCTGCGGCGCGGTCGGCGCAGGGCATCGGCGGCTACATGGACTACCAGGAGAAAAAAACTGCGCGAAAAGCCTGGCCAACACCGGCGTGAACGTCGAACGCAGCGGCGACCAGATCAAACTGGTGATGCCTGAAAAACGTGACCTTCCCGACCAACAGCGCCACGCTGAGCGCCAACGCGCAAAACGCCCTCGCCGCCGCCGCGCAAACCCTCGACCCAATACCCCGACACCACGCTGACCATCAACGGCCACACCGACAACACCGGCTCCGACGCCATCAACGATCCGCTGTCGCAACGCCGCGCCCAAGCCGTTGCTTCCTACCTGCAATCACGCGGCGTGAGTGCTTCCCGCATGAACATCTTCGGCCACGGCTCGCGCCAGCCGATTGCCTCAAACGCCACCGTTGAAGGCCGCGCGCAAAACCGCCGTGTCGAAATCTTAATCAATCCCGACCAAAATGCCGTTCATAGCGCACAACAGCAACTGCGTTGATTAAGTTCATTTGCCGCATGACAAAAGCCGTCTGAAAACAACTTTCAGACGGCCTGATTTTCTGCAGGAGGCATCGACCGCTGCCTGCGGGTTTTATACCGATAGATTTGCAATTTGCCGCATCGTTATCCTGCCGCTACCGAAAAAATTGATTTCACGTTCACGGCCTGCTGCATAACGATAGATAATGAAAAGGAAAAACAAAAGGCCGTCTGAAAAGGTTTTTAGCTTTTTCAGACGGCCTTCCGCTATTCACCTATTTCACCCACCAAGTCTGCAACGCCCAAGATGCCGCCTGATAGTATTTCGGCGGACGGGCGGGGATGCCCAACGTACGGCGGTAAATGATGCGGTAGCGGTCGCTGTACCAGTTGGGGACGACGATGTATTGGTGGCGCAATACGCGGTCGAGGGCGCGGGCGGCGGTAACCAGTTCGCGGCGGTCGGCGAAGTGCTCAAACCGTTTCAGCAGTTGTTCGACGGCAGGGATCGCACACGCCCGCGTAGTTGCCGCTGCCTTTGGTTTGGGCGGCCGCGCAGCCGAAATAGTCGATTTGTTCGTTGCGGGCTTTGGCTGTTGGAGTAAGTGGCCATAATGATGTCGTAGTCGAAATCGGCCAGCCGCTTTTGATAAAGGGAGGCATCGACGGTGCGCAGGTTGAGGGTGATGCCGATTTTGGCCAGGTCGCGCTGCCATTTGCCCGCCACGCGCTCGAAGGTTTTGCTGTTGGTCAGATATTCCAACACCAGCGGCCTGCCCTCGCTTGTCGGTCAGCACGCCGTTTTGATAACGGTAGCCGGCCTCGAGCAGCAGGCTGCGGGCTTTCAGCAGTCGGCCGGATGCCGAGCGGTCGCTCTGCGGCGGCATCGGCACGGGTTGGCGGAAAGACGGCGGCGAGGCAGGCCGGATAGCGGGGTCAGCAAGGCGAGTTCAGCGGCATCGGGCAGGCCGAGGCGGCCATTTCGCTGTTGGTGAAAGAAACTGGGGCTGCGGCGGTAGGCACCGTACATCATGCGGCTGTTGACGTTTTCAAAATCGAAACTCAAAACCGGGGCTTGCGCACCCGGATGTCTTTCAATGCCGCACGGCGTTGGTTCGGACGGAAACCCTGCATGCCGACGGTGTTGCGGTGCGGCAGTTCGGCCTTTTCCAGCCCGCGCTTTTTCAGGATGTCGGTCGGATGGGCGCGCGCCCACGAACGGGCGGCGGTTTCCTGCGTGAAGTCGAAATCGCCCGCCTTCACGCCTTCAATCCGCATGGTCGGGTCGCGCAGGTAGCGGAAGCGCACGGTGTCGAAGTTATACATGCCGCGCCGCGAGCAAATCGCGCGCCCAATAGTTTTTGTCGCGGGCAAACTCGCTCAGGCGGCCTGAATCGAGTTTTTCACCAAACGGTAAGGGCCGGAACCGATGGGGCGCGGTGTTGCCGCCCTTTTCAAACCCTGCGGGTAACTTTTGCGCGGAAAACACGGGAAGCTGCCCCAAAATCATGTGCAGTTCGGCATTGCGTTTTTGTGAAGCGGAAGCGGACGGTTCGGCTGTCGGAGCGTTTCCACCGCCGCCACGTCCGACCAATAAAATTTCCAACGCGGTTGCGCGGCTTTGTCCTGCGTCAGCAGTTTGAACGAGGCGGCTACGTCTTCGGCCCAGCACCGGATCGCCGTTGTGGAAACGCGCTTTCGGATTGAGCCGGAAGGTAACGGAAGGCCGTCTGAAGCCAGCGAAATATCTTGCGCCAACAAGCCGTACATGGCAGAGGATCGTCGCCGCCCTCCGTCATCAGCGTATCCACCGTCAGCATCGCAACGCCCGACTCCGCCGAACCTTTCAAGGTAAACGGGTTCAGCGTATCGAAACTACCCCTGCACAGGCAGGGTGAAACTGCCGCCCTCGGGCGCGTTCAGATTCCACATAGCCGAAATGTTTGAAACCTTCGGCATACAGCGGCGGCTGTCCCAAACCGGCCGCATAACCGGCAACGGCGGGACGGACGGCGGCCGACAACAGAACGGCGGCGCAAAAGGCGGAAACGGCGGACGGCTTCATGCGGATACCTTGCAGGCAGAAAAAGGAAAGCCGCATTGTAACCCGTTTTCAGACGGCCTTTTTCCACCGCCGCGCAAACTCGGCTATAATCGCGCCTATTTTCATCTCCCAACCAAGGACTATCGACATGGGCTTCCTGCAAGGCAAAAAAATCCTGATTACCGGCATGATCTCCGAACGCTCCATCGCCTACGGCATCGCCAAAGCCTGCCGCGAACAAGGCGCGGAACTGGCATTCACCTATGTGGTGGACAAACTTGAAGACGCGTACGCAAAATGGCCGAAGAACTCGGTTCGCAACTGGTATTCCGCTGCGACGTACAAAGCGATGCCGAAATCGAGGCAACTGTTTACCGACCTGGGCAAAAGCTGGGACGGCCTCGACGGCCTGGTACGCCATCGCCTTCGCCCCCGCGCGAAGCACTCAACGGCGACTTCCTCGACAGCATCAGCCGCGAAGCCTTCAACACCGCGCACGACGTTTCCGCCTACAGCCTGCCCGCGCTGGTGAAAGCCGCCCGCCCGATGATGAAAGGCCGCAATTCCGCCGTCGTCGCGCCCTCTCCTACCTCGGTGCGGTACGCGCCATCCCGAACCATAACGTCATGGGTTTGGCCAGCCAGCCTCGAAGCCGCCATCCGCTTCACTGCCTCTTCGGTCGGTCGCGACGGCATCCGCTGCAACGGCATCTCCGCCGGTCCGATTAAGACACTGGCCGCCCTCAGGCATAGCCGATTTTGAACAAACTGCTCAAACACGTTGCCGACCAAAAACCCGCTCTTACGCAACTGCAACCATCGAAGAAGTCGGCAACGCCGCCGCCTTCCTGCTGTCCACCTCTCCTCCGGCATCACCGGCGATCACGCTATGTGGACGGCGGTTACAGCATCAACGCCCTCAGCGAGAGTCTGATTCTCGCACATCAGGCCGTCTGAAAACAACGCAGGCACGAAACTTCCGCACCTGCGTTTTTCATGCGCCGAAACAGCAAAACCGCCGTATATTTGCCCAAAAACAACCGAAAATCATATAAATATAACGAAAACGACGCATTTCCTACACTGCCGCCTTTATTGATACACGGCAACATCACGAAAGGACAAAATCATGTCAATCAAACAAGAATTCAAAGATTTCATCATGCGCGGCAACGTCGTCGACCCTCGCAGTCGGTATGGTGGTCGGCACAGCCTTCTCAGGCATCGTCAAATCACTGGTAGACGACGTCATCATGCCCCCATCGGCCTGCTGATCGGCGGCGTGGACTTTTCCAACCTGTTCCTCACTTTGAAAAACGGCGCCAACGCCCCCGGCGGACGGCTACGCCTCACTGGCTGCCGCACAAGCGGGCGGCGCGGTTACCCTGAACCTCGGCCTGTTCATCAACAGCATCATCAGCTTCCTCATCATCGCCTCCGCCATCTTCGCGGGTGGTCAAAGCCCTGAACACTTTGAAAAACAGGAAGCACTGGCCGAAGAAGCACCGGCTGAACCGAGCGAAGAAGTATTGCTGCTGCGCGAAATCCGCGATTCATTGAAAAATAATCCCCACGCATAAGAGGCCGTCTGAAAACATTTTTCAGACGGCCTTTGTCAGCGGATGGAAGTGATGCCGGCATCCCTTTGGCATCAAACGTTGCATCGCGATACGAAACCAAATAATCAGACAGTCTTTTTATAGTGGATTAAATTTAAATCAGGACAAGGGCGGCGACTTTGCCATGACGTACAAATAGTACGCGCAAGGCGAGGCAACGCCGTACTGGTTCGATTCAATCACTATCTCTATCCGGCCAAACGGTATGCGGGCGGATGATGTTTACTGATACCGGCCCGCCGTGATTTTGAAAGGCCGTCTGCAAAACCTACTTTCAGACGGCCTTCTGTCGGGAAACCCTCAAGGATAGGCGATATAGGCGTAAGCCGAGTGGTTGTGGATGCTTTCAAAATTTTCGCTTTCCACCGTGAAGGATTCCCATCCTGTCGTCGCCGCGCAGGGCGACAGCCACGTCGCGCACCATGTCTTCGACGAATTTCCGGCTTTTCATAGGCGCGTTCGGTGACGTATTTTTCGTCGGGACGTTTCAAGAGGCCGTAAAGTTGGCAGGGAGGCTTGGTTTTCGACAATGTCGATAACCTCTTCCACCGATACGTTTTCGCGGCACACCAGCGACACGGTAACGTGCGAACGCTGGTTGTGCGCGCCGTATTGCGAAATTTCCTTCGAGCACGGGGCAGAGCGGAGGTAACGGGTACCAAAGCACTTTGAGGCTGTGGCGGTATCCGCCGCCGGCCACTTCGCCGCAGAGGGTAACGTCGTAATCCAACAGCGAGCGGATGCCCGATACGGGTGCGGTTTTTCTGGCGGAAAAACGGAAACGCGATGCTGATTTTTCCGCGTCGGAATCCAGCAGCTCCAACATGCGCTGGGTGAGGTCTTTCAGTTCGCCGTAATCGAGTTCGCGGCGGCGGTCTTCCCATCAGGGCGACGAAGCGCGACATGTGCGTGCCTTTCTTTGTTCTGCGGGCAGGCGGACGGTCATGGTGAGCCGGGCGACGGTGGACTGGGTGCCGGAGGCGGTGGTGATTTGCAGGGGAAGCGGAGGTCTTTGATGCCGACTTGGTTAATCGGCATGTTGCGTAAATCTTTACTGCTCTGCACATCGGCGATGGCGTTCATGCGTTGTTATTCCTTAAGGGCGTGCGTGTTTGAGAAATGCGCAGTATATATCCGCAGCCGCGTGGCGGCAATGCGGATTGGGAATGTCTATTGTTTGATAGCCTTTCGAGGCCGTCTGAAAACCGCTTTCAGACGGCTTTTGGCTGTTGCCGCCGTTTTTCAGACGGCCCTACAATCCCGTTTCCCGTCAAACCATCGGAAGACAGAGATGAAATACCGCTTTTCGACACCCAAGCCATCCACACCGCCTACAACCCCGACGAGCACAACCGCGCCATCATGCCGCCGATTTATCAGAATTCGATGTTCGCCATGAAGGAAATCGGCGAGCAGATTCCCTCCGCTACGCCCGTTTGAGCAATCCGACGCGCAAGGTGCTGGAAGACACGGTGGCCGCGCTGGAACACGGCGCGGCAGGCTTTGCCTTCGGCAGCGGCATGGCGGGCATAGACTGCGTGTTCCGCACTTTTTGCGGCCGGGCGACACCGTCGTCGCCGTCTGCGACATCTACGGCGGCAGCTATGATTTGCTGACCGAAGTTTACGCGCCTTGGGGGTGAACGTCGTGTTTCGCCGATTTGACCGACCCGCCAACCTCGACCGCGCGTTGGCGGAAAAATCAAAACGTGAAAGCTCGTGTGGCTGGAAACGCCGTCCAACCCGCTTTTTGCGGCTGGTGGACATCGCCGCGCTGGCAGCCAAAGCCAAAGGCGGCAGGGCGCACTGGTCGGCATAGACAACACTTTTGCCACGCCCTATCTGCAACAGCCGCTGGACATGGGCTGCGACATCGTTTTCCATTCGGCCACCAAATATTTGTGCGGCTACTCGGACGTTTTGATGGGCGTGGTGGCAGTGAAGGACGAAAAAGCTGGCCAAACCCATGCAAAAACATGATGGTGAACACCGGCGGCGTGGCTCGGCCCCATGGATTGCGCGCTGGTGTTGCGCGGGATTAAAACCCTTGCCCTGCGGATGCGGCGGCACTGCGAAAACGCGCTGGAAATCGCCCTGCCGCCTGGAAAACCACCCTGCCGTGGAAAAAGTGTTTCTACCCGGCCTGCCGTCGCACGAACATCACGCGCTGGCGCAACGGCAGATGGACAAAGGCTGCGGCGGCGTGGTCACGCTGTATCTGAAAAACGACAGCCGCGAAGCCGCAAACAGCGTAATTAAAAACATGAAGCTGGTTACGATGGCTTCCAGCCTGGGCGGCGTGGAAAGTTTGGTGAACCACTGTTACAGCCAGTCGCACAGCGGCGTGCCGCATGATGTGAAGATGCAGCTCGGCATCAAGGTCGGCCTGCTGCGCTTTCTCCATCGGTATCGAAGACGTGGAAGATATTTGGGCGGATATTTCGACCGCATTGGATACCACGTTATAAAGTAGCTTTGCAGGCCGTCTGAAAAAAACTTTTCCGCTTTTCAGACGGCCTGCCGTTTCTCATAGGAAGCCGCTGCCCGCTGCGCCGATGACGCACCGGCAGCACGTTTTCTTTACCGTCAGCATGTTGGTGATGTACGACTGCCTGCTGTGGATACTGCTGATTTACCTGAGCGACAAAACACAACCGTTTCAAATAACCAAAGGCCGTCTGAAAACCCGAAATACGGTTTCAGACGGCCTTTCCGTTTCCTTCAACTGCGGATTACCAAATATCCGATTTGATTTTTCCGCTTCAGGCTCGGATGTTCGGACAGCTTGAATTCGGGTCTTTGCCCATTCTGAGTTTGGCCGAATAATCTTTTCAGCAACAGGAACACCAGCGGCGACAGCAGCAGGATGGCAACCAAGTTGATTAACGCCATCGTGGTCATGGTCAAAGTCCGCCATATCCCACACCAGCGGCACTTCGGCCACCGCGCCGGAAATACACCATGCCCAACACGGCCATGCGGAAGATGGCGATTGTCAGCCAATGGTTGTTGATGAACTGCATATTCGATTCCGCATAGGCGTAGTTGCCGATGATGGTGGAGAAGGCAAACATGAACAGGATGGCGGTCAGGAAGTCCGCACCCCAGTTGCCGACCTGGCTGACAATCGCGGTCTGCGTCAGTTCCACACCGCTCAAGGTTTCGTAAGACGCGCCTGAAAGCAAGCACGATAAACGCGGTGCAGGAACAAACGATGATGGTATCGACGAACACGCCCAGCATCTGAATCATGCCCTGCGACACCGGGTGCTTCACATCGGCTGCGGCGGCGGCGTTCGGGGCGGAACCCCTGTCCGGCCTCGTTGGAATACAGGCCGCGCTTGATGCCGTTGAGCATGGTTTTGCGAAATCAGGCCGCCGAGCAGGCCGCCTCCGGCCGCGTCAAAAGCGGAAGGCATTGCCGAAAATCTGGCCGAACACGGCCGGCACGGCACTGATATTCATCGCCATGACATACAACGCCATCAGCAGGGTACAAAACCGCCATAATCGGCACCAGCCCTTCGGCAATGCGCGACACGCGGCGGATGCCGCCGAAAATAATCGGCGCGGAAAGGATGACCAAGGCAACGCCGACCGCATGGCTGTCCCAGCTCCACGACCCTTTGGCCGCCACCGCGATGGTATTGGACTGCACGGCGTTATAAACCAAACCGAAGCAGAAAATCAGGCTGACGGAAAACAGCACCGCCATCCAGTTCTGCCCTAAAGCCTGACGGATGTAATAAGCAGGGCCGCCTCGGAAGTGGCCGTTTTGTGGTCGCGGACTTTTGAAAAGCTGCGCCAGCGACGATTCGGCAAAGGCAGAGCTCATACCGATGACGGCGGTTACCCACATCCAAAACACCGCACCCGGCCCGCCCAAATGAATGGCGATGGCCACGCCGGCGATATTGCCCACGCCCACGCGGCTGGCCAATCCGGTAACGAAAGCCTGAAACGGCGTGATGCCGTGCGGATCATCGACCGCATTGCGTCCGCCCAGCATCTCGCGGATGCTGCGGCCGAACAGGCGGATTTGGACAAAAGCCGGTGGCCAAAAGTGAAAAACAGCCCCGTACCCAACAGCAGGAAAATCAGATAAACGCCCAATTCGCCGTTAATCTTATTGACCCATTCATGTATCAGACTGCCCCATTTCGCTTATCGTAAAAATGTTTCTCGCATCCATCATAAATTCCGAACCTCCCAGTAGAACCGGCCGTCGCCCATGCGGCGACATACGGCGGAAAAAGGCGCGATTGTAATATACTGCAAAGAAATTGAGGAAACTTTACATTGCAACCGCAGGCCGTCTGAAAACATCCCGCCCTTCAGACGGCCTCGCGGCTGCCAAACCGAGGATACGCCCGTGTTTACCGTCCAACGCATCTATGCCTTCCGCCCCGAATCCGGCCTTTGCGCCGTCTTCATCGACCGCCTCTATCCGCGCGGAATTACCAAAGAAACATTCGCCGCCGCCGAAATGGCTGAAAGACATCGCCCCGGCACCGCCCTGCGCCGTTTCTATCACGAAAATCCGAGGAAAACTCGCCGCCTTCGCCGCCCGTTATCGCGAAGAACTAAGCGGCGGGAAAGCACGGCAGGCCGTTTTGCCGACTGCTCGAACTGGAAAAAGCGCACGGCGAAGTCCGCCTGCTGACCGCCGTCCGCCATCCGGAACAATCGCACGTTTCCGTATTGGCGGACTTCCTCAGCGAAAACCTTCGTTTACCTCGATAAAAGCAGACGGTGCCCTCAGCGTCTTCGGCAACTGCCGTTTTCCGCCCGCTTTCACTCAAAGCGACATTTTCCGTGCTGAAAAATCCTCACAAAATATCCGGCCCGACTGCGGTTTCCGCCTCGAATTTGCCTCTCTTAGGGTCAAAAACCCGCATGGAAAAAGTAATTATCGACAGACCCTAATCCTTTCAGACGGCCTGCTATAATCCGCCGCCTATCCCGTTCAAACTCGCATTCAGGCAAACACCACTGACCGACATCCTGCAAAAATCCTCGTTACTAAAGCCGAAGAAGTCGCCGCCGCCAAGGCTACCGTCCCATTGGAAACACTCCGCCGCCAAGCCGAACAGGCCGAAGCGCCGCGCGGCTTTATCGCCGCCATCCGCGCCAAACACGCCGCAGGGCTGCCCGCCGTGATTGCCGAAATCAGAAAAGCCCAGCCCGTCCAAAGGACTGATACGCCCTGATTTCGACCCCGCCGCCCATGCCGCCGACTACCAACGCGGCGGCGCGGCCTGCCTGTCGGTATTGACCGACGAACAATACTTCCAAGGCGCGCCCGAATACCTGAAACAGGCCAAAGCCGCCTGTTCGCTGCCCGTATTGCGCAAAGACTTCATCATCGACGAATATCAGATTTACCAAGCGCGCGCCTGGGGTGCGGATGCCGTGCTGCTGATTGCCGCCGCACTGGAGCGGGACAACTCGAACATTTCGAACAAACCGCGCACCAATTGAGGCATGGACGTATTGCTGGAGTTGCACGACGAAAGCGGGTGGAAAAATGCGCCCGCCTCACCACCCCCTGCGCGGCGTCAACAACCGCAACCTGCGCACGTTTGAAGTCAGCCTCGACTAAACCCTGCGCCTGCTGCCCCGTTTGGACGGCAGCATCGTCGTGGCCGAAAGCGGCATCCGCAACAAAAGCCGACGTCGAATCGATGCGGAAACACGGCGTGCACACCTTCCTCATCGGCGAAACCTTCATGCGTGCCGACGACATCGCCGCCGAAGTCGCCAAGCTGTTTTAACGCCCTGCCCGTCCCGCCCCGGCACACGGATGCCCGGACTGTGATATAGTGCCGCGTTTGCAATTCCTCCGTATTTCAGGCCGTCTGAAAGGAAGTTTCCGCTTTCAGACGGCCTCTTGCTATCATCATTCATGAATCAAAAGTTTTACGCCTCTGCATCCTGCTGTCTGCCGCCGCACTGGCCGCCTGCACAGCCAAAAAACCCCGCCCCGTCTTAAAAGCCCGCCGGCACCACCGTACAACCGGTCAACACCTACCGCACCCCGCAGCCCGCAGGACAGCGCGCGCCGCCGGCACGACCGTCCGCCCGGCGGGCAGCGGCGTCCTACACCGCCGTCGACTACGCCGCACTGCCGCAATGGTTCCACCAACACTTCGCCAAAAGCCTCGAATCCTTCCTCAAAGGCTGCGAAAAACTGCAAAACCAACCCGGCTGGCAGGCCGTCTGCACCCAGGCCGCGCAAACCCAACGCAACAACCACGCCGCCCGCAGCTTCTTCGAACAATACTTCACCCCCTGGCAGGTCAGCGAAAACGGCCAACTCGGCGGCACGGTAACCGGCTATTACGAACCCGTCCTCCACGGCGACACGCAAGCCTCCGCCCGCGCCCGTTTCCCCGTTTACGGCATCCCCTACGACTTCGTCTCGGTAGACCTGCCCGCCAACCTGCGCGGCAGCAAAGCCACCGTCCGCGTCCGCCAAACCGGACAGAACACCGGCCGCATCGCCGCCGACGGCACCCACACCGCCAACCTCGCCGCCTTCCCCCATCACCGAGCGCACCAAAGCCCTCAAAGGCCGTTTTGTCGGCGGCAGTTTCGTCCCCTACCACACCCGCAACGAAATCAACGGCGGCGCACTGAACGGCAAAGCACCGATACTCGGCTATGCCGACGACCCCAGTCGAACTCTTCTTCCTCCAAATACAGGTTCCGGTACGTCTGAAAACCCCGTCCGGCAAATACATCCGCCTCGGGTTTGCCGACAAAAACGAAAATACCCTACGTCTCCATCAGTACTACATGGCCGACCGCGGCTACCTCCCGCTGGCGCAAACCACCATGCAGGGCATCAAAGCCTATATGCAGCAGAACCCGCAAAAACTGGCCGAAGTATTGGGGCAGAACCCCAGCTACGTCTTCTTCCGCACCCTCGACGACAACAGCGACGGCCCCATCGGCGCGCTCGGCACCCCCCTGATGGGCGAATACGCGGGCGCGGTAGACCGCCACCACATCACGCTCGGCGCACCCTCTTCGTCGCCACCACCCACCCCGAAACCCGCCACGGCCTCAACCGCCTGATTATGGCGCAGGATACCGGCAGCGCCATCAAAGGCGCGGTGCGCGTGGACTACTTCTGGGGGCTACGGCGACGAAGCCGGACGCGTCGCCGGCAAAATGAAACACACAGGCTACGTCTGGCAGCTCCTGCCCAACGGCGTCTCCCCGCAAATACCGCCCCTGAGCCGGAAACCGACAGGGCCGTCTGAAAGCCCCTGCTTCCGCATATTGAAAATGGGCAACGCTGTTTTTCGCTGTGAAACGGCAGTTTCCGCGAAGCCGAACGGCTTTTCAGACGGCCTTAGCACTGCAACAAAGAATACAAAAATGCCATAAAACCACACAAAACGGCGCATCAAATAACAAACAACGCCGAAAACGGAAAATTAAGCAATTTAATAACACAAAACCGCAAATTCCACCTTGCCAAGTCCCCTGCCGTGGCGGCTATCCTTCCCGCCTGACAAAACAACGCGACAACGGACACAGCCATGACCCGCATGAACAAAAACCGACGACATCCGCATCAACGGCATAGACGAACTGCCGCATCGCCCACCTCTACGAACTGCCGCTGACGACAAGGCAGCCGAACTCGTCGAAAGCACCCGCAACCAAATCGCCGACCTCATCCACGGCCGCGACAACCGCCTGCTCGCCGTTATCGGCCCCTGCTCCATCCACGACCCCAAAAGCAGCCATGGAATACGCCCGCCGCCTGCTGCCCCTGCGCCAAAAATACGAAAAAGAGCTGCTCATCGTCATGCGCGTTTATTTTGAAAAACCGCGTACCACCGTCGGCTGGAAGGCCTCATCAACGACCCTATCTGGACGGCACCTTCGACATCAACTTCGGCCTGCGCCAAGCCCGCCGCCTGCTGTTGACCTGAAACAACCTCGGCATGCCCGGCCTCCACCGAATTCCTCGACATGATTACCCCGCAGTATTACGCCGACCTCATCTCCTGGGGCGCCATCGGCGCGCGCACCACCGAAAGCCAGGTGCACCGCGAACTGGCCAGCGGCCTGTCCTGCCCTGCTCGGCTTTCAAAAACGGCACCGACGGCAACCTCAAAATCGCCATCGACGCCATCGGCGCGGCCTCCCACCCGCACCACTTCCTCTCCGTTACCAAAGCCGGACATCCGCCATCGTCCACACCGCGGGCAACCCTGACTGCCACGTCATCCTGCGCGGCGGCAAAGAGCCGAACTACAGCGCGGAACACGTCCGAGACGCAGTCGCCCAACTGACCAAAGCCGGAGTCAGCCCCCGCCTGATGGTAGACTGCAGCCACGCCAACAGCCGCAAAAGACTACACCCGCCAAATGGAAGTTGCTCAAGACGTGGCGGCGCAAATCCGCAACGGCGAACAAAAACATCATGCGGCGTGATGGTGAAAAGCCACCCTCGTCGAAGGCCGTCAGGACAAACCCGAAACCTACGGCCAAAAGCATCACCGATGCCTGCATCGGCTGGGACACCACCGAAGAAATGCTCGCCCTGTTGGCCGACGCCGTCCGCAACCGCCCCTGACGCACGCACACGTCCGAGGCCGTCTGAAAAAGCACCACCCGCATTTTCAGACGGCCTTTCACGCATCAGCCGCCGGACAAAACCGCAAATACCGATTGCCGTCGGACAAACGGCCTGCTATAACCGCAAACCTTTCTTTCAGACGGCCTTCAAACACAGGAACACCCATGAAAATCATACTGGCCACCTCCATGGGCGGGCTGGGCGGCACCGAAACCGCCAGCCTGCGCCTCGGCAGCCTGCTGGCACGGCACGGACACGACGTATTGCTGGCCGCATCCGACGGCCCGCTGGTCTCCGACGCACAAGCCGCGGGCATGCGTTGGCAAAACATCGACTTTTTACGGCGGCAGCGCACCGGCTACCTGCGCGCCGCCCTGTCGCTTCGCCCGCCTGCTGCGCCGCGAACGCCCCGACATCGTCCACTGCCAGATGGCGCGCATCGTCCCCGCCTGCGCGATAGCGGCAAAATCTGCTCGCCGCGCAGCAAGGTTTCTCACCACGCGCGCGGCCCTGAACCCCGAAACTTATCCCAAAATCGCCCGCCTGTTTGCCAAGCTCGGCGTATACATCATCGCCAACTGCCGCCACGAACAGCAGAAACTCATCCGCCACGGCTTTTCCCGCCGGACGCACCGCCTACACCTACAACGCCCCTGCCGCCCGCCCCGCCGTTTCCGCCAAAACGCCGCGCGGTTTCGTCATGCTCGGCACATATGTCGCGCTTGGACAAAGTACGCGCCGTCCAGCTGACGATAGACGTTTTTCCACACCCCTGCTGCAACGCGAGCCTGCCCGTCCGGCTGCACATCGCGGGCACGGGCGAAGAACGCCCGCCCTAGAAGCGCAGGCCGGACGGCTGGGCATTGCCGACAAAGTTTTCTTCCTCGGCGCGGTGCGGGATTTGAACGCCTATTTTCGCTGACACCGATATTCTGGTGAAACACTCTGGATTGCGCGGGCGACCACGGCGCGGGCGTGGGCAACAATATTTTGGAAGCCGGGCTGCTACCGCACCGCCGTCGCCAGCTACGACGCGGCGGGCATTGCCGAAATGGTGGAAAAGCGGCAAAACCGGTTTCTGCACCCCGCTGCACGACCAAACCGCGCTGGCCGACGCGCTGGAACAACTCGTCCGCTCGCCCGAACTGCGTCAAACCTTCGGCAACGCCCTGCACGAACGCGTTACCCGCCTGTGCTCGGACGACGAAATCTACCGCACGACCATGGCCGCCTACGCACTGTAAGGCCGTCTGAAAAACCGTTTCATCCAGCTAAACCGCGCTTTCAGACGGCCTCATCTGCAGAAAACCGCGCCTCGACGGAAAACCACAGCGCAGCGACTGACCCGCACCGCGGCCAACCATCCGATTGCCGACCAAGCGCCACATGGCGGCAAACTGTTTTTCAGACGGCCTCCCGCACACACTTTGCGGATAAAACCGCCGCCCCTTACAATAGCCCCTTTTTCAGACGGCCTCCCGCACCATGAACATCACCATCGTCGCCCCTTTCTGCTCGCTGCCGAACGAACCCTACTTCAACCGTTTCCGCTATCTGGCTCGAACGGCTGGCCGAACAGACACGACGTTTTGCTGATTACCAGTAATTTCCGCCACCACGACAAAACCTTCCGCCGCCCCGAAGACGCCGCCGCCGCATCGGAAGGCCGTCTGAAAGTCATGCTGCTGGCCGAAGACGGCACTGCAAAAACGTTTCCCCGCCCGCCTGAAAAAGCCACCGCACCTTCGTCAGTAAATCTCGAACGCTGGCTGCAAACTGCCGCCGTATTCGCAGGACGTCGTCTATTCCGCCTACCCGCTGATGGGCAGCAACATCCTGCTGGGGCAACACAAAGCGCGGCTGGGCTTCAAACTGATTACCGACGTGCAAGACGTATGGCCCGAATCCTTCTCCGCCGTTTTGCCCTTCATCAAAAACTCCCGCCGCGCCGCCTGCCCTTCGCCCGCCGCGCCGACCGCGCCTACGCCTGCGCCGACGGCCTGATCGCCGTCTCCGACAGCTACCTTGCCCGCGCCCGCGCCGCCAATCCCGACGTACCCGCCGAGAACCGTCTACATCGGTGCCGACTTCGGCGAAATCGCCGCCATCCCGCCGCACCGCTTCGCCGAACGCAAAACCCGCCTGTTCTACCTCGGCACCCTCAGCCACAGCTACGACGTCGAAACCGTCTGCCAAGGCGTGCGGCTTCTCGAAGCGGCGGGCGAAACGGTAGAACTGCACATCTGCGGCGGCGGCCCTCGACCTCGCCCGTCTGCAACAGAAATTTTCAGACGGCGGCATCGTCTTCACGGCTACCTGCCCATACCGCGAAATGATGTCGCTGGCCAAAGGCTGCGACATCGCGGTAAACCCCATCCACAGCTACGCCATGCAGTCCGTCACCAACAAACTGTCCGACTACATGGCACCGCAAAAACCCATCCTCAACAGCCAGCAAAACCGAAGTACACCGGCTGCTGAACCTGCTGCCGCACGAACACTACCGCTCGGGCAGCGGCGCGGACTTCGCCGCCGCCTACCGCCGCCTGACGCACAACCGCCAAGTTCCCCGTGCAACGCGACGAAATCGCCCGCCGCTTCGACCGCGACACCGCCTCACCGCCGCATCATTGCCATGATGGAAAGGTCCGTGTAAATTACCGCGCTTCCGCCGTCCACGGCATAACAAAACCCAAAAAGGACTTCCCCATGAAACCCTGCACCGCCGCCATCGTTTTGGCTGCCGTTTGACCTGCTCCCGCCTTCGCCGCCGGCGCAAACCGCCGAAACACAAGCCTCCGAAGCGGCAACCACCTTCTGCAAACTTTCCCGCCACCATCGCCCATGATGCCGTATTGGCCAGACTGGAAACGGCGAAAAACGCGAACAAAGCCGAAAAGACTGCTGAAACGCTTCATGCCTGCGGCCAAACACGTCAAAGCCCGCGAAATGGTTCAAGAAACCGTCACACGCCTGACCGGCTCAATCTACCAATCCAAGCTGAACCCGAACCTGGAAAAATCGGATTACAAATACATAGCCGAAGAGTCGGCAAAAGGCGAATTCCAACTATGCATGCAAAGCCGCAATGTCAAACTGATAGAATCCGCCAATCAGGCCGTCTGAAACCGAAAATCCCACCCTTCAGACGGCCTGCAATGCGAGGCAACCCGCCTACCCCCGTAAACACGATACCGACCGAAAAGGAAAAACATGAATACCAAAGCCACCCTCACCGCCGTCCTGCTGCTGGCCGCCTCCGCCACCTTTGCCGCACCGTCTGAAGAAGACAAACAGAAAGGCATCGAGCCTTCTGCAACGCAGCCGCCAACATGGCATACGACTCCATGCTGTCCGGCCTGAAAGGCGAAAAACACCCGGCCATACAGAAAAACTGGAGGCCAAATACCTCAAACCCTTTGCGGATGATAAAAACCTGTCCGGAATCATGGGCGAACAAATCAAATACGCACTGAAAAAACCGAAGTCATCCTGAAAGAAGCCAAACAAGCCGGCTAAAAGTAAAACCGGCAGAATACGAGGAACTGGCTATGAAGTCGGCAGGGCCGAAATGGAAGTCTGCATGAAAAACATGGCTGAATAAGCGATGAAGGCCGTCTGAAAAAGCTTCAGGCGGCCTTTTGTCAAACCGAGGAATACCAATGAACACATCAAAATCACGCCGCCGCCATACTTTTTGCCGCCGCTTTTTCCGCCGCATCCGCAGAGCTCGAGCCTCCGTCCAAGATACAGATGCATCCTCACCGGCCTGATGGCGCAAACCGCCATGGGCGAAAGGCTGGCCGGTACGGACATCGGGCAGGCAATGGAAAAATGACCGAACGCTATATGGTGGTTGCCCAAAACGACGCCACCCGCGCCTTCGTCGAACGGCAAATCGCCCGCGTCGCCCGCGGAATATACCGTTTGCCGCAATCGGCTTTAAACGCTGTCCCGAAATCCGACTATGAAATCTTCGCACGCGATGCGGGCAAGGCCGAATACCAACTGTGCATGGAGACACTGACCGGCAAACCCGCGAAAGCCGAATAAAGGCCGCCTGAAAACCATGACTGACCCCGTCAAACGCCTGCTCGACATCATCATCGCCGCCGCCGCACTCGTCCTGCTGTCGCCCGTCCTGCTGCTGCTCGCCTGGCAGATACGGCGCAAACTCGGCACGCCCGTCCTGTTCCGCCAAGTCCGTCCCGGACGCGGCGGCATCCCCTTCGTGATGTACAAATTCCGCACCATGCGCGACGCGGAAGACGAAAACGGCCGTCCCCTGCCCGATGCCGAACGCCTCACACCCTTCGGACACAAACTGCGCGCCGCCAGCCTGGACGAACTGCCCGAACTGTGGAACGTATTGAAGGGCGACATGAGCCTCGTCGGCCCCTCGCCCGCTGCTGATGGAATACCTGCCGCTTTACAACGCCGAACAACGCCGCCGCCACCTCGTGCGCCCCGGCATTACAGGCTGGGCGCAGGTAAACGGCCGCAACGCCATCCCGTGGCCGGAAAAATTCTGCCTCGAGGTATGGTATGTCGAAAACCGCTCCTGCTTCTGGACATCAAAAATCCTCTTTTAACGGTTAAAAAGTCTTGAGACCGCAGCGGCATCAACAGCGAAGGCGAAGCCACGCCGCCAAATTCACCGGCAACGACGACGCATAAAACCGAGCCGTCCGAAACCCGTTTCCGCTCCGCCGAAACTGCACTTTCAGACGGCCTGCCGCCTCAATCTTGGAAACACCCATGCAGAAAAACACATAAAAACTCGCCATCATCGGTGCGGGCGGCCACGGCAAGTCGTTGCCGCCACCGCACTAGCCGCCGCCTGCTGGACGGAAATCGTCTTTCTCGACGACGAAGCGGAAGGGAAATACTCGGCCTGCCGTCATCGGCTGCACAGGGCTGGCGGGCACGAGCGTTTTCACCCGCCGAATACGATTTTAGCTCGTGGCCGTCGGCGGCAACGCCGTCCGCGAACGCCTCTGCCGCCGTTTTGCCGCGCTGGGCTTCTCCCTGCCCGTTATCATTCATCCGAGCTGCCGTCATTGCGCCCGATGTCGAAATCGGCGCAGGCAGCGAGTCTTCGCACAAGCCGTCATCCAGCCGTGCTGCCGCATCGGCGACGGCGCAATCGTCAACACCGCCGCCACAATAGACCACGACTGCATTCTGGGCGGCTTCGTCCACATCAGCCCCGGCGCGCACCTGGCGGGCGGCACGCAAATCGGTGGCGGCTCTTGGATAGGCATAGGCGTGTGTACCCGCCAGCAAAGTCAAAATCGGCGCAAACGTCATTGTCGGCGCGGGCGCGGCGGTGGTATCCGATGTTTCAGACGGCCTGACCGTCGTCGGCAATCCGGCCAAACCCTTAATCAGGCCGTCTGAAAAACACTTTGGCGGCTAAGTCCGAACAAGCGGACGGGCAAAAATAAATCCGCCGCCGTATTCAAACAGGCCGTCTGAAAAGCTACAATCCGCCGTTTCGTTTTTCGATTAAAGGCCGTCTGAACGGTTTTCAGACTGCCGGAAAGCTCGTCATGATCAACACCGCCCTCTCACCATGGCCGAGCTTCACCCAAGAAGAAGCCGATGCCGTTTCCAAAGTCCTGTTGTCCAACAAAAGTGAACTACTGGACGGGCACCGAATGCCGCGAATTTGAAAAGAATTTGCCGCCTTCGTCGGCACGCAACACGCCGTCGCCCTCTCCAACGGCACGCTGGCACTCGATGTCGCGCTTAAAGCGATGGGCATAGGCGCAGGCGACGATGTCATCGTTACCTCGCGCACCTTCCTCGCCTCCGCTTCCCTGCATCGTTACCGCAGGCGCAAAACCCCGTGTTCGCCGATGTGGATTTGAACAGCCAAAAACATCAGCGCCGAAACCATCAAAGCCGCGCTGACGCCGAATACCAAAGCCATCATCGTTGTCCACCTCGCCGGTATGCCCGCCGAAATGGACGGCATCATGGACTTGGCAAAAGAACATGATTTGTGGGTTATCGAAGACTGCGCCAAGCGCACGGCGCGAAATACAAAAGGCAAATCCGTCGGCAGCATCGGACACGTCGGCGCATGGTCGTTCTGCCAAGACAAAATCGCTGACCACCGGCGGCGAAGGCGGCATGGTGACCACCAACGACAAAGAGCTGTGGAGCAAAAATGTGGTCGTACAAAGACCACGGCAAAAGCTATGACGCCGTGTACCACCGCGAACACGCCCCGGCTTCCGCTGGCTGCACGAAAGCTTTCGGCACCAACTGGCGCATGATGGAAATGCAGGCAGTCATCTACCGCATCCAGCTCAAACGTATGCCCGAATGGACGGCTCGCCGCCAAGCGCACGCCGCCAAGCTGTCAGAAAGTTTGGGGCAAATTCGCCAGCATCCGTCTGATTGAAAGTCGCCGACTACATCGAACACGCGCAATACAAGTTCTACGCCTTCGTCAAACCCGAACACCTCAAAGAAGGCTGGACGCGCGACCGCATCGTCAGCGAACTGAACGCGCGCAAAGTCCCCTGCTATCAAGGCAGCTGCTCCGAAGTCATTTGGAAAAAGCCTTCGACAACACGCCGTGGCGGCCGCAAAGAGCGGCTGAAAAAACGCCGTCGAACTGGGCGACACCAGCCTGATGTTCTTGGTGCATCCGACGCTGACCGACGACGAAATCGCGTTCTGCAAAGAACACATCGAAGCCGTATTGGCCCAAGCCACGGCATAAACCGTTTTCAGACGGCCTCCCCGATTGAGGCCGTCTGAAAACAAAATGGAGTACAATCCGCCGTTTCCGTTTTATCCCTCACCGAGACCGTCTGAAACGGGCCGGGCGCGCTTTCAGACGGCCTCAACTCGTTTGACGGGCCGTCTGAAAACGGCTTTCAAGAAGTAAAGGCATCCGCTATGCAAGCATCCGAAATCAAACAATCCGCCATCGGCAAATTCCGCGACAAAAACCGCCACAATCGGCATCGTCGGCCTGGGCTACGTCGGCCTGCCGCTGATGCTGCGCTACGCCGAAACCGGCTAAGGTACTGGGGTTTCGACATCGACGCCGAAAAAGGTCGATAAGCTGAACAACGGCGAGACCTATATCGAACACATCCTGCCGACAAAATCGCCGCCGCCTCAAAGCAGCCGGTTTCGAAGCCACCACCGACTTCTCCCGCATCGGCGAAGTGGAAGCCGTGATTTTGTGCGTGCCGACCCCGTTGAACAAATACCGCGAACCGGACATGAGTTTCGTCATCGGCACCACCGACGCGGTAAAACCCTACCTGCGCGCCGGCCAAGTGTTGTCGCTGGAATCCACCACCCACCCTGGGCACGACCGAAGAGAGCGCTGCCGCGCGTGGAAGAAGGCGGTTTTGAAAGTCGGCGAAAACGTATTCCTCGTTTACTCGCCCGAACGCGAAGACCAGCAACCCCGATTTTCGAAACCCGCACCATTCCGAAAGTCATCGGCGGCCACACACCGGCCTGTTTGGAAGTCGGCCTGGCGCTGTATCAGCCCGCCATCGACAAAGTCGTCCCCGTCAGCTCCACCAAAGCTGCAGAACTGACCAAACTGTTGGAAAACATCCACCGCGCGGTCAATATCGGCTTGGTAAACGAGATGAAAAATCGTCGCCGACAAAATGGATATCGACATCCACGAAGTCATCGACGCCGCCGCCACCAAACCGTTCGGCTTCGTCGCCTACTATCCCGGCCCGGGCTTGGGCGGCCACTGCATCCCCATCGACCCGTTCTACCTGACTTGAAAGCGCGCGAATACGGCGTGAACACCCGCTTTATCGAACTTGCCGGCGAAGTGAAACTCTTCCATGCCCGAATATGTGGTCAATAAAAACCGCACTGGCGTTAAACGACCACCAACGTTCGATCAAGGGCAGCAAAGTGTTGGTATTGGGCATCGCCTACAAGAAAAAACGTAGACGACATGCGCGAAAGTCCGTCGGTGGAAGTGATGGAACTCTTGCGCGACCTCGGTGCGGAAATATCCTATTCCGACCCGCATGTGCCCGTGTTCCCGAAAAATGCGCGAACACAAATTCAACCTGAAAAGCGTGCCGCTGACCGCCGAGAGCATCGCCTCTTACGACTGCGTGGTGCTGACCACCGACCACGACAAATTCGATTACGATCTGCTGAAAGCAACACGCCAAACTGATTGTCGATACGCGCGGCAAATATTCGGGCAAACACGACAACATCGTTAAAGCATAAGAGGCCGTCTGAAAATGTTTCGAAACCATCTCAAACCGCAAAATCAATTCGCTCTGGTCGGCTGCGACTGCATTTCCAACAACCATTTCGGCTCGTTCGAATCGCTGCAAGACGAGTGCGAACTCGTTGCCGTGTGCGACACCGACCCTGCCGCGCTTGAAGCGGCGGTCAAACGCACCGGTGTAGAAGCTATGCGACTACGCGGAAATGCTGGCCGAAACCGATGCCGACGTAATCGTCATCACCACCCCGTCCGGCCTGCACCCCGAGCAGGCAGTGCGGGCATTGAGCCGGTTTTCACGTCGTTACCGAAAAACCGATGGCCACCCGCCTGCACGACGGCGAACGCATGGTCCAAGCCGCCGACAAAGCCGGCAAACGCTTGTTCGTGGTGAAACAAAACCGCCTGAACGCCACGCTGCAACTGCTCAAGCGCGCGGTAACGGAAAAACGCTTCGGCAAAAATCTGCATGGTGCATTTAAACGTCTTCTGGACGCGCCCGCAGTCGTATTACGACCAAGGCAACGGTTGGCGCGGCACTTGGGAGTTTGACGGCGGCGCGTTCACGAACCAGGCCAGCCACTACGTCGACTTGATGGAATGGCTCATCGGCCCAGTCGAAGACGTGCAGGCGATGATTTCCACCCACCGCAACATCGAAGCCGAAGATACCGGCGTGATGAACATCCGCTGGCGCAACGGCGCGCTCGGCTCGATGGCCGTTACCATGTGCACCTACCCGAAAAACCTCGAAGGCTCGATTACCATTCTGGGCGAAACCGGCACGGTACGCATCGGCGGCATGGCGGTGAACGAAATTCAGGAATGGAACTTCGCCGACGAACGCGATTACGACGAACAGGTCAAAAACCGCCAACTACGAAACCACTTCGGTATACGGTTTCGGCCACCCGCTGTATTACCACAACGTCATCGACGTACTGCGCGGCCAGGCCGAGCCCTGTTACCGACGGGCGCGAAGGCCTGAAAATCGCTGGAGCTGATTATCGCCGCCTACCTCTCCGCCCGCGACCATAAAACAGTGGCGCTGCCGCTGGTTTTACTGATAAACGGCAGCAATCATAAAAAGGCCGTCTGAAACTGAACTGGCCCCCAAATCTTGACACTCATAAAAGCCTATTCAGGCGGCTCTGTGTAAGCTGGGTTCCCGACGCGACAGGACCCAGCTTTTTGCATTTCAAACTGCAACGCTCCCTGGGTTGTAGTAATCCATATAGTCATCTATCTGTTTCATCATCTGTCCACCGTCAATTCTCCTGCGTTATAGAAACACCCGTCTTCAACACCGCAGAAAGCTCCCATCGGCGCATTGTCCCAACAATTCCGCCTTACGCGACTATAGCTTTGAACCATGGAATGCTCCGCGCAATTCCCTATACCCCGCCGTACTGAGTACAGCACACCTTGGTCCGAATGAAGCATCGTTCCCTTATCAGTCAGACGGAGTGCGGCTTTTTCGAGCATTTCCTTCACTATTTCGCATGTCGACTCTGCGGCTCATGGCGTAGGCGACGATTTCCGGTTGAACAGGTCCAATATCGGTGAGGTACAGTTTGCCGTCCTTTCGCTTGAGTTCGGTAACGTCGGTCAGCCATTTTTCCAGTTTGGGCTCGGGCTTTGAGACCGGCGTTTGAGGTAGGTTTTCGATATTTCGCCCATAGCGGGATGGCAGTAGGCTTTTTCGCCCGTATGAGGGCTTTCAGTTCCAACTGCTTCATCAACCGCGCCGCTTTTTGCGGTTCCAACCTCAATGCGGCGGCAATGCGCTCGCCCGTAGCGTCCTTTATGCCGCCGGTAGGTTTCGACAAGGAGGGCTTTGTTGGCTGCGTCGAGGTCGGGTCGGCTCTTGGTGATGGTAGTAGCGCTGCTTTTGGGGCAGGTTTGCGATGTGCAGCAGGTATTTGAGCGGGTGTTGCGCCCTCAGTGTTTGGACGGTTTGGCTTTGTCCTTTCGGTCCGCTTTTTTGGCTGAGGGCTTTTAACTCCTTTAGATAGGCAACCTTTGCGCGCATATAGCACAGTTCTTCAATAAGCTCTGCCTACGTTTTCTTGGTCGGGTTTGTGTCGGCGATGAAGGTTTTTGCAGTGGCGGGTCATGGTTTTTGGATTGGGGGTGTTCGAGTGCGCCGATACCGCCTTCTTGATAGGCGCGTATCCATCGTCTCTCAGGTGGGTCTCAGGAAATGCGCAGTGGTCTGCGGTACGCTGCTGGCTGCGGCTATGCAGGTAGTGGAGTACGGCTTGGCATTTGAAGTGTAATGTATTTGCTCATAAAAACTGCATCTTGTGAGTTGGAGGGATGTGTCCAACTTTTGGTGCAGTTCAGTTTCAGACGGCCTTTGCGCGCTTCTGTAAAAACAAATTCAAACAAAACTTATAAAAACAATGCAGGAACAAGTATAATCGCTATCGTTTTCAACTTTAACCACCACCAAGGACATCCTTTATGAAATACCCGAAAAGCCGTCCACTCTGCTCGCGCTGGCGCTGATGCCGCTGTTTGCCTTTTGCCGAAGACGAAGCCACCTTGGATACGAGTCACCGTTACCGGCACAAAACCGCCACGCTCAGCCAAGAGTTATTCCACCGACGGCACTTTACGCGCCCTTGGGCATCGGCAGACCCTGCGCGAAACGCGCGCAGAGCGTGAGCGTAACCACCTCCAAAACAAATGGAAGACTGAAACTCGACAGCCTGCGCAAAGCGATGGACAGACCAACGGCGTCACCGTGAAAAGCGGCAGCGGCGGTAGCGACCGCTATGCCGGGCTGCACTCGCGCGGCATGGAAGTGAAAAACTTCCAGATGGACGGCGTCCCTACCGCAGCCCGGTTTCAGCAAGAGACCGTGGACGGGCTGGGGCGGCGGATACCCGCGCGCTCGACCGCGTGGAAGTGTTGCGCGGCGCGTCCGCCCTCTGGGCGGCATCGGGCGATCCCTCCGCACAAGGGAGCCTCGTGCGCAAACGTCCCACCAAAGACTTCAAAGCCGAATCGGCACCGAAAATCGACAACCACAGCCGTTGGGGCGTAAACGGCGACGTTTCAGGCAGCCTGAACACCGAGGGCAGCCTGCGCGGACGCATTGTGGCTGGACACGAGCGCAGCGGCTACGATTGAAGACGCGAAAATGCGCAACAGCAGCCTCAGCATGCCGTTGCCGAGATGGGATGCCGCCCCGCCACCACTCCTTCTCGTCGGCACGCAGCTGCCGAGCCGCCGCGAAACCGACACCCCCGTCTTCCTGCCCACCGCCTACGACGGCGAAGGCTACCCGCTGAAAAACCGAAATCAGCCGCCACGCCAACAGTCGCCCAGCGCATCCATACGACACAGCAGCCGCAACGCGTTCGCTGAAGTACGCCACCGCTTTTCGCCCGACTGGAAAACCAAGCTCGAGATCACAACTGGACGCGCAACACCATGCACGACCGCAGGCTACGCGGCGATGAAAACTGACCACGACACCCGCCAAATCGACCTGCTCGAAACCGATTCCGGCGAGCACCACCCATAGCTTCGCCTCGGTGGACGGCATACAACGCTTCTCGGTCGCAAACACGACATCCTGTTCGGCATCAGCGGCTTTTCAACACTCTAAAAACCGCGCCCCAGCCGCTGCCTGTTACGACAACGCCTTCGGCCTGCACGACTTTCTAAACAACCGCAGCCTGCGCCCAGCCAACCCCGTACCCGACGCGGAATATACCGCCGACGACGACATCCGTGCCCGCCAGTTCGGCGGCTGCTTCGCCACCCGCCCACGCTCCCTGGTCGAACGCCTCGCCCTGATCTGGCGGCGCGCGCTACAGCCGCATCACCATGCAAAAGCCGAACACGTCGCGCGCATAAACGAAAAAGTAAGCTGCAGCAAAGCCACCCTCTACATCGGCGCCGTGTTCGACCCTGAGCGAAAACCTCTCCGCCTGCATCAGCTACGGCACCCGTTCTGAGCCCGTGTTCGACAGGCCAAGACGGACGCTTCCTCAAACCCACCACCGTACCGCAACATCGAAATCGGCCCTCAAAGGCGAATTTTCGACCAACGCCCTCAACGTCTCCGCCGCCCTCTTTGACACCCGCAAAAACGGCATGCCCAAATGCGTGGAAAGCGGCGCTACTACGTTTCCGAAGACAACATCCGCACACGCGGCTTTGAAACCGAAGCCGCCGTACCGCATTAACGACAACTGGTTCGTCAGCGCAGGCTAGCACGTGCAAAACCGCAAAGGCGGCGAAGACTTCACGAAGCCGACCTGCCGCGCCACCAAATCAAACTCGCCACCACCTATGATTTGAACGAGCGTCTCACCCTCGGCGGCAGCCTGCGCTGGCAGAGTAAACCAGCACATCAACAAAAGCGCGCTGGCCGACGAAAACGACGCTCCCTCGCTCGAACGCGCCCGCAAGTCTGCCACCCAGAAAGCTTACACCCTGGTTGACCTGATGGCCGCCTACCGCATCGGCAAAACTCCGAAGCCACCTTGCAACGTCAACAACGTCTTCAACACCCGCTACCGTACGCTTTCCACCTTCCTCGCCTACGGCGAAGCGCGCAGCGCAGTGTTGGGCTTCAAATACCGCTTTTAAAATGGGCACAGCCAACCAGCCTGGCTTACGGCTGGAAAGAGTCGAATTTAGGGCAACAGCTAGTGAGATGGTTCTAACTGACGAATCACTGAATCGCCCGACATTGGATTGGGCAGACGTACCGAACAACGAGAACCTGCTCGGACAACGGCATTACCGCCGCTGCCCGCACCGTGTCTACAACATTGAGGTCGAGGATTACCACACCCCATTGCGTCGATTATCAATGTATCCTGGCGCATAACCAGAATTTATGCTCGCCCTGCGATGCACGCAGTTTCCGAACCCATTGCAGATGATGGCGTAGCGGGTAACGCGTCCAACCAAGGTCAGTGATGCGCTCTGTCCTTTGCCGACGATGGTGTCGGCCTCCCAATCGCCGATGCGGGTTTTCTGGTCGACGATAGCGGGTCAGTTTCTCATGCCGACGCGGTCGGGCACTTTGCGTTCTGGTCCATGTGCTGCCATGTAGCGTTTTGCGGTAAGGTTTGCTGCATATTCTGAGATGTTGCCACAAGTGCCACCGTTGCTTTTTAGTCTTGGCGAGGTAGCGGTAAACGGTGCTGTGATGGAGTGATCTGGTGGTGTTTACGGCAGGTAGGCACATGCTCTGTTCAGGACTGAGTTTGCGGCGGATAAGGGGTGTCGATGTGTTGAATCAGCTGCGAATCGAGCTTATAGGGTTTTCGCGCTACGCTGTTTGATAGTCCGGCTTTGCTGCGCTGGGCTTTTCGGCGCTGTATTGCTGCCCTTTGGGTGCGGTGCCGTCCGATTTCGCGGCTGATGGTGCTTTTGTGGCGGTTAAGCTGTTTGGCGATTTCGGCGATAGTGCAGTAGCGGGACAGGTATGGATGACGGTGGTCGTTCGTCTCTGGGTCAGTTGTGTGTAGCTCATGGCAATCTTTTCTTGCAGGAAAGCGTATGCTACCGCATCATTTACGCCCTTTGAACTGCACACCCAAAAGTTGGACACATCCTCCAACTCACAAGGTGCAGTTTTTATGAGCAATATACATTGCTTCAAATAAGCCGTACTCCACTACCTGCATATGCGCAGCCAACAGCGTACCGCAGACCACTACGGCATCTCCGAACCCACCTGCGGCGATGGATACGCGCCTATCACAGAAGGCGGCATCGGCGCACTCGAACATCCCCTGGTCCAAAACCATGACCGACCACCGCAGAAACCCTTCATCGCCGACAAACCCGACCACGAAAACACAGGCAGAGCTTATCGAAGAGTTGTGCTATATGCGCGCAGAGGTCGCCCACCTCAAAAGGAGTTCAAAGCCCTCAGCCAGCGACCGAAAAGGACAGCCAAACCGTCCAAGCACTGAGGGCGCAACACCCGCCTCAAATACCTGCTGCATATCGCAAACCTGCCCAAAAAGCAGCTTTTACTACCATCACCAGATCGCCCTGACCCTGACGCGGCCGATGAAAGCTCCTCCTTGTCGAAACCTACCGACGACATAAGGACGCTACGGACAGGCGCATTGCCGCAGCATTGGGTTGGAACCGTGCAAAAAGCGGCGCGGTTGATGAACAGATCGGGGCTGAAAGCCTCATACGGGCGAAAGCTTTACCGCCATCCCGCCATGGGCGGATATCGGAACACCTCCTCAAACGCCGGTCAAAGCCCGAAAGCCCAACTGAAAAATGGCTGACCGACGTTACCGAACTCAAAGGGAAGGACGGCAACCGTACCTCTCAATCTTGGACTTTGTCAACCGCGAGATCGTCGCGGCGCCATGAGCCGCAGAGCCGACAGCGAAATGGTGAAGGAAATGCTCGAGAAAAGCCGCCCCGTCTGACTGCGCAAGGAATCGATGCTTTCATTCTGGATCTGCTGTATAGCACGTACGTGGCGGGGACAGGGAATTGCTTGCGGAGCATCTCCATGGTTCAAAGCATGTCGCGAAGGCGAACTGTTGGGACAATGACGCATGGAAAGCTTCTCGGCGGTGTTGAAAGCGGAGGTTTTCGTTAAGCAGGTGAATTGACGGTAGATGAATTGATGAAGCAGATAGATGACTATATGGATTACTACAACCGAGCGCTGCAGCTTGAATTGCGCTGAGTCCTGTCGCATACAGAACCCAGCTTCACAGAGCGTCTGAAAGTGCTTTTATGAGTGTCCAAGATTTGGGGCAGTTCATTTTGTCATGGAACATCCTGCAAGCTTTAATGCCTGCAATATTGACGAAAACGGGCTATTTATATCGTCGTCAAAACGCGATGGCGATGCCCTCTGCGCCGCCAGCCTGTTCGCGCATCGCCAGCACTTTGCCTGGGCACACCCAGCGCTCGCGGATAGCGCGCCCGCCATGCGCTCATCGTGAGCGGCATCGATTTTGCCACGAGACCAATGCCTGCTTCGCCTCTTTTAGAGCGTCGATTTGCGCGAATCAACTCGCGCGGGGTTTGCCGTGCGCGAGTGGCACCACCAAACCGCCATCCGCGAGCCGCACCACGCCGCATGCGTGGTGCTGACCGTACCTGACGCCGAGCGCACGCTATGCAGATCTCTGCCGCCGTCGGTAATCCAGATGTTTTGATCGATGGGTTTGAGTGCTCAGCGGTGGTAGAGATGGATGGCGGACTTGGGGTGTCTTTTCAGGCTGTGTAATCTTCAAAGTTCCCAATCAAAATAATTGCGAGCGCATGTTGCAGGTCGCATTTAGCGTCGACTGGCATGCCCGTCCCCGCATCATCCGTACCTGCTCTCTTCCAGCCACAGCCGCACGGCTTTTGGTTTTTGATGCACCCTGGCGTCGTTTTCAAAGCTGCGGCGCTCGCGGATAACGCGGTAGGTCGCGCTTCGGATGTCGCCGCGTTGTTTTGCGGCGGTGGCTGGGCTTGGCACCTAGCCTGCGTCGAGCGAATTTGGCGTGCAGGTCTCAGATCATCTCGTATACAAGTGGGCGCGGCGGCGGCCCACTTTGTTTGACGAGCAGCAGGACGCGTCGTTCGCGGGTTAAGGCGGATGCTGGTTTCGGCGATGGGGCGTGGGTTTTGGTAGCGCTGGCTGCGCGCGGCGATGCTCGATGATGGTTTCGGTATCGACGCTTATGGGTCACAGGAGGACGACGATGGCGGTGCTGTCGCCTCGTAGCGGCGCAAGCCCTTGGTGCTGAAGCCCTGCATTGCGCCGTGTGGCTGCTCATACGTTGGTCGGCGGCACGAGCGGACCAAATAGCCAGTAGTAGGTGTCGCCAGCCGTTGCGCGGGCGGGTGAAGGACTTTGCGCCAGGATTCGGGCTCTTTGAGGATTTGCGGCTTCACGGCGGCGGCGAGCCAGTTGGCGTGTCGCCGAGCGAGAGGGTAGGTTTGGGAGCCGTTCGCGCCTGGCTGTGATAGGGGGCGACCCACCTGGTTTTCAGGCTGCCGTCGGCGTCGTCGTTCTGAACCGGTGCGGGTGGGGTGAATGCGCGCTCATGATTAACGCGGCGAAGTCATGTCAGCGGGGCAAACACGCGCCTGCGGATTTCGCCCGCCGGAATGCGTGATGACGTTGAGTGAGCCGTTGTTGCACCAGCGCCAGCCTGACCGCAGCGGGCGCGATGCGCCGCTGTTTCGCCGCCAGTCGGCCTTGATGCTGCAAGCTGAGCAGGTAAGGAAGTGACAGCGCCAGCTTTTGGGCCGTGTAGGCACGGATTGGTCAAGGCGATTCTTGCTGTCTTCCATGCTTATATACATCACGCGGGCGGCGGCGAACATTTTGCCGATGATAGCCGTCTGAAACATTTGGGTGTCATGAGGATTTGTTCTCATGCTCTACAGCCTGTGAATGCGTTGTCGACAATGCCACGCAGATGCTGACGGCAAGCAGCTGGGGATTTTGCCGCCTGGCCGTCATGAAGCCGTCGATTACCGGCGCGGGAGAGAGCGAAGAGCAGTGTGATATTGGTGCTTTTTTCGGCGATCGCTTCGATAGACGGTGGCCAGCCGCCCTTTTGGGTTTTCGGACGGCATCAAAGGCAGCCTGAAAATAGGGAAAACGCTATGCTCCAGGCCGCCTATTTTGCACCGTATGGCTTTCGGGCGCGTTTTTGCCAGTATTCGGCTTTCGTCACGCCCGTCTCGCAGCAGGTCGCAAGCCGTAGGCGCTAAACTGGTAATATTTCTGGTAAGGCGCTTTTGCAGCTCGCGGCCGCTCTTGCCCGCTTTGGGCGCAGTAACGCGGCGTGCGTCGCGGGCGAGAGAAATCAAAATACTCGCGGCGTGGCGCGGTGGGGCCGTCGGTTGGTAGTTTTTGCCAGTCTCGGCCAGATGCGCGGCAGGGTCGCTTGCCCGCGCGGCTGGTAGGCAAGATAGGCCGCTTGGTATTTGTAGTAATCGCCGTCGCATTGCTGCCGGGCATTGTTGCAGCAGTCTCGCCGTTGGGCCGTCTCGGTTTGGTCGGGGCCTGGCTGGGCTCGGCGGTCATGGCGGGCACGGCGCCTGATGATTTGCGACTGAACGGCAGGGCGAGCAGCGCATGGGCAGTCGTGATTAGGGTCGCATGGGGTTTCTTTCAAGTGCGGGCCGCTTTTGATGCTGGCGGATCTGCAATACCTGAAGCGCAACTTTCCATAACAGAAAAGTGCGAACGGCCCCCAAATCTTGGCCACTGCATAAAAGTCTTTCAGATCAGCTCTGTGTAAGCTTGCAGTGCGCGACAGGACCTCAGCGCTCTAATTTCGCACTCGCAACGCTCCCGGTTGTAGTGTGTATCCATATAGTCATCTATCTGCGCATCAATCTCATCCACCGTCAATTCACCCGCGTCGGCGAAACACTCCTGCCTCAACACCGCAAAGGAAGCTCTTCCATCGGCGCATTTGTCCCAACAGTTCGCCTGCGATCGCAGACAGTGCTTGAACCCGCGGAATGCTCCGCAGGCACCTATCTCGCCGCACGGTACAGCACAGGCCTTGGTCCGAATGAAGCATCGTTCCTGAAGCGCAGTCGACGCGGTCGAGCATTTCCTTCACCATTTCGCTGTCGGCTCTGCGGCCCATGCGCGCGTAGGCGCGACGATCTCGCGGCTGAAATGTCCAAGATTGGCTGGAGCGCTGCAGCTCGCCGTCCTTCCTGAGAGTTCGGTGCAACGCCGGTCAGCCATTTTCGTTGGGCTTTCGAGGCTTTGGAACCGGACGTTTGAGGAGGTGTTCCGATGCTCGCCGCGGCGGGATGGCGGTAGGCTCGCCCGTATGAGGGCTTTCAGCCCCATCTGTTTGCATCAACCGCGCCGCTGCGGTCCCAACCCAATGCTGCGGTGGCACCGCGCCTTTGTCCAGTAGCGTCCGTGCCACGTCGTCGGTAGGTTTCGACAAGGGAGGGCTTTGCTGGCATTGCGTCGGGGTTTTCGTAAGCGGTCTCGGTGGATGGCAGGTAAGCTGCTTTTGGGCAGGTCGCATGGTATGCGGCAGGGTATTTGAGCGGCGTTGCGCCCCAGTGCTTGGACGGTTTGGCTTTGGTCCTTTCGGTCCGCTTTGGCTGAGGGCTTTGAACTCCCGAGTAGGCGACCCTGCAGCGCATATAGGCACAACCTTCGATAAGCCCTGCCCGCGTTTTTCGTGGCCGGGCTTTGTCGGCGATGATGAGGGCTTTTTGGCGGTACGGTCGGCCGCGCCTCGGATTGGGATAAGCCCGGAGCGCGCCGATGCCGCCTTCTTGATAGGCGCGCATCCACCGCCCGCAGGTGGGTCTCGGGAGATGCACGGTGGCTCCACGGTACGCTGCTGGCGCGTATATGCAGGCAGTGGAGCAATACGGCTAGTATTTGATGTCAATGACTCGTCGCACTGCACCTTGTGAGTTGGAGGGGATGTGTCCAACTTTGGGGTGCAGTCTAAACTGGTCAATCAGGTTTCAGATGGCTTCCGTTATTTGCCACCTTCCTGCTGCCGCAGCAGCAATCCCAATGACGTCCTGCGGCAGCTTTGCGGCGCAGCGGCTAAAGCGCGGCCGGTTGCGGGTGGCGCATCAATATATCCGCCTGTCGGATGAACAGGTCGATGAGTTCCACCGGTAAATCGGGCTGAATCAGAGCGGCGTTGTTGCAGGGTGTGGAAGAAAGCCGCGCATAAAGGCGTATTTTTCTTCGTTCAACTATGGAAAAACCGCTCCAGCTCAAATCGGTGTTCTCTTCAATATCGCGCAGGAAGGCGGCGGAATAAAGCTCGTCGAACGACTGCTGTTGAAGGGCGAACACGGTTTCGGCAGGCTTCGCGCAGGCTGCATTGCCGTGCAAGCAGTGCCTCAAATTCGGCACGGACGCGGTTTTCTGTTCGGTAACGATTTCCTTCAAAAGCGCATTTTGCCGCTGTAATATTTGTAAAGGTAACGCGGCTGACGGCGGCCTCGGCGCAGATTCCGCCCACGGATACGGCGGAAAAGCCGTGTTCGCGGAACAGGAGGCGGGCGGCGTTGATGATGATGGTTTTGTCGTTTGGCGGTGGTCATTTGTCTGTTTTTGTGAAATTTTAAAAAGCCGTATCAGCCGAAATATCCGTCCAGATGCGCCAGATAGTCTGCCGCGCTTTGCACCACCAGCCTTTCGGCGGCTTCGTCATAGCCCGCATTGCTGTCTATGGTGTGGAAGGCGAGGCGGCGGCTGCCAGTCGGCATTACCGGTAGCGGGCGGTCAGCTCGAACGGGCGCAATACATCGTCCAACCCGTAACCGACTGCGCCGTCGGGCGGTAATCTTCGGCAGGCGCGCCCAGCGTACGGCAATGCCTGTTTTGCGCCCGGCAAAGCGCCACTGCCCGCCGAACCGTAGTGCCCAGCCGTGGGTCAGCACGTCGTCAAACCATTGTTTCAACAACGGCGGACAGTTGAACCGGTAAACGAAACTGGAACACGATGCCGCCGTGCGCCTCCCGCAAAAGCCTGTTCGCGGGCGATATCGATTTTGCCGTCGGGATGGGCGGTGTAAAAGCCGATGGACGGTAAAGCGGTCGGGATGCTGGCCAATTCGTCCAACCAGCGTTTATTGACGACGGACTGCGCGATATGCGGATGGGCGGCGATGATTAGGTTTTCATCAAAATTTTCCTTAATGATTGAAAACCCGCCCTTCAGGGCGGTAGGATTCGGGTTTTGTTTTGGGAGGGCGTTACCCCTTCAAAATCAGAACACACACGGGGCGGCACCTTATGTGCAGCCCTGTGTTGAAAGCATAGAAAATAAGCCTCTGATGACGGGTTTGTTTGAACGGCAGCCGCTACCTTATGATTGTACCGTTTTCGCAAACCGCGTTTTGCAGGCGGTGCAGGCTTTTATACGCGGAGAATTGATAACCTCTTGCATTTCATCATTCCCTTTCCTATAATTTACAAAAATAGTAATTTTTAATGTAAATCTGTAAACCAATATAGACTTTTGTCTGAAAGGATGAAATGCCGACCCCGAGCCCGCTGCGTCGCCTGTTGATTGCCGCTGTTTTGCGTCTGCCGCCCATGCCGCCGACCTGCCCGCCGAAACCGAAGACGGACGGTTGGAAGAAGTCGTCGTCGCCGGCGAACGCACCAACCGCAGCGCGGCTTTGAAACCGCCACGTCAACCGCGTCTTTTCACCACGCCGAACATCGACCGCAGCGGCCAATCTTTCCGCGACCGACCTGCTCAAACAGACCGTGAACACGGTGGACTTGGGCAGCGGCAACGATTTGCCGACCGTGCGCGGCGTGGACGGCTCGAGTCCCTGCCGTCGGCGCGGTGGCGTTTTCGCGGGCACGCGGCCGCGCCTGAACCTGATCATAGACGGCCGCTCCGCCACCCTACAACGAATTCGCCTTCGGCAGCACCGGTCGCTGTGGGACAGCAGCAGGTGGAAGTCTTGCGCGGGCCGCAAAGCCATGTGCGCGGGCAGAACGCGGTGGCTGGCGCGGTGGTGATGCGTTCCAAAGACCCGACCGACGAGATGGGAAGGCGCGCTGCGCTTTGGGTTTGGGCAACCAGAAAACGCGCAACATCGCCAGGCGTGGTGTCCGGCCGATTGTGAAAAACAACCTTGCGCTTCAGATTGAGCGCGGAGCGGCGCAGCAGCGCAAAGCTACTGAGCCGTTCGTGTCCTACGAGACCGACCGGCAACCCGCGCCGCGTGAAAACACCAGCTGTGCGCTTCAAACTCCTGCTCACGCCCGAAAACCATCCCGATTTTTACAGCCGCCTGACGCTGAACCACATCCGTTCGCGCGCGCCGCAAAACGAAATCATGGGCAACACCGCCAGCCGCCGTTTTTTAAAAGAAAAGCCCGTGTTCGTAACCGGCTCGACATCGGGCATCTGGGACGTATCGTGGCGGCTTAACGACTATCTGAAACTGGAAAACAAACTGGTTTACGGCCGTCTACCACAACGAGCGGCTGCACCTGCCGATGACCGTCAGCGCAAGCGTGCCCGCAGAACTCAAAAGGCCGCGAACTGCAATGGGGAGCCGGTATTGCATTTTTCCAACAAGGCCGTCTGAAAGGCCTTGCCGGACTGCACTACTTCCGCAGGCAAACAAGACGAGATGGGTAGATATCCGCAGCGTCGGCGGCCGCAACACCTTTGACGACCGCAACAGCGTGCGCGCCCTGTTTGCCGAAACCACATACAGCCCCAGCGAAAAATGGGACATCACGGCCGCCGCCCGCATTGAAAAAGAAACGCATTAAAACGAAGCGGCGGCGGCAGCGCTGCACCTCGATTTAGACAAAAGGCCAGACCGTCTTCCTGCTCGAAAATCGACATCGCCTCTCAAAACCCACCGACCAATGGGTCAGCGGCATCAAAAGCCGCGCGCGGCTACAACCCCGGCGGCGCGGGCATCACCTTCGACCGCCTGTCGTAGCTCATACGCCAGAACCCATGGCTGAACAACTACAAGTGGTACACCCGCTGGCGCAGCGCAGACCGCCGCCTGCAACTCTCCGGCAACCTGTTCCTGAACCACTACCGCGACATGCAGCTCCCCTTCTATCTCGGCACCAACTCCGTCGTCATCCGCAACGCCAAAAAAGTCCACACTACGGCGCAGAACTCGCCGCCGACTGGCAGGCCACCGACAGCCTGAAACTCACCACCGGACTGGGCTGCTCAATACCAAAATCAGCTATCCTGACAGCGGCATCGAAGCCAACAAACTCAGCCGCGCACCCGATACACCGCCCAACATCGGCGTGAAATACCCTGAACGACAAAGGCTGGGAAGCCGGCGGCGACGCATGCGCTTCTACGGCGGCTACTACTCCGCCGCCGACAATGCCGAATCAGGCAAAATCGGCGCATACAACCAAGTCAACCTCTACACCGCCTACAACTTCAAACAAGGCCGCATCTCGCTCTACGCCGACAACGTATTCAACCTCCGCCGCCCATATTCATTTCAGCGCCGACCACGAGACGCACTCTCCAACGCAGAAGCGTGCGTGAGCGCGGAATGGAAGTTTCTAGAGCGAGGCGTGAAAATGATGGAGGCTCGTCTGAAACTATCGGTGATCGGGCATCAATGTCCTACCCACGCTGCCTGGAATAACGAAGGTCGTCTGAAACGGCCGTAACAACCGATTATCGTCATTAGCTTACAAGTCCGCTTCGCTACCCGCGCAGGCGAGAATCGAACTCATCCGCACGAAGCACTTATTCAGATCGAAGTGCCTTCAGTCTCCATTCTGGATTCCCGCCTGCGCGAAATATTTAACAAGAAATCAATAAAAAGCCAAGCATAAATGCCCAACTATTGACCACCACTGCTTCCCAACACCAAGATCCCATACTCGCCACCCCCGTCAAACCCTGCCCGAAGGCACCACATCTACCTGACCGACCTGACCCACGTCGCCGACTTCGCCGACTGGCTGGCCGAGTCTGAAACCCTGTTGAAACCAAAACCGCCGCTTCGCCACCGTCTGCACCCCCATGCGGCGTACAGGTGAGCGACGAACGCAGCTGCGTGCCGACCGCAAAACCCACCATCGAATGGATAAAGGCACACCGGCGCAACTCGCCGAACGCTGCGCCGCCATGCTCCTCATATCGAACCCGACGCGGCGCAACTGGCGTTCCTTCTTCCGCGAACAATCGTCCAACCCCCGCCCCCGCGCTGGTACGTGAAACTCAGCATCGTCGAAGCCGACGAGCAAACCGCCCTGCGAAAAGGCGGAAGAAGCGTTGAAGGTCGTCTGAAAGCAGAATCCAGCGCCCGCAGCGGCTTTTATAGTGGATTAACTTTAAATCAGGACACAAGGACAAGTCGCAGACAGTGGATAGTATGGAAACTGATTCACTGGTACTTCTCCAGCACCTTAGAGAATCGTTCTCTTGAGCTTAAGGCGAGTAACGCTGCAATTGGCTTAAAGTTAATCCACTATATCATTCAGCCTTTTGCTCTGCCCGATAGATTTGAGCAACCTGACATTCGTTTGATAGCATGGAACACTCGGCAACTGACTTCTGTGGAGTACAAAAACGTCATTTACCACAATCATTTATGCCCACCTGCATGATCAAAGTTTCAATCACGGCATTTTG
>BNJS01001475.1_pt1 | contig 99893 bp, 124 predicted proteins | sample 8540461 | NCBI WGS metagenome assembly BNJS01 (sample SAMD00202454, study PRJDB9452) | human saliva metagenome | isolation source: human saliva | place: Japan | reverse complement strand
ATGCAAATAGTTAGAATCTAACTTAATTTTTGCCATATAACTTTATTATCAGAACCAAAAAGTAATTTTCTTAACAGGTTTTTTTCAATGATAATTTCTTTATTCAAATCACCTGAATACTTACCCTTTGCTAATGCCTCAAACAAAACAATATTTAATTCATCATCATGAATTGTTATTTTGCTATCTGATATTCCCATTGCACTATTTCCTAACAAACCCGTTAAGTGAATTTTTCTATTCCCTTTCATTTCAGTAACGGAAATTTTAAAATTCCAAATATCATCAAATTTAATTTCATGATTAGCTAGCACAATGTTAGATAGCAATAACCCCATCACACCTAATAAAAATCACCTTGATTTTTCATAATACACCTTTCCATACTGATAGAATGAACAAAAACTATTTGGAGTCTAAACTCACTGAGATTTATCTTTTCTATCGTTATAACAATTCGAAAGTATATACTACATTAATAACCCGTATCGAATCACCAACTTTCATAAAATTATTCTTATCAAGATATTATTTATATCCACATCTCTAAAATTTAGATTATAATAACTGCTCTTTTATTTCACATCATGGACATTATATGAACAGCAAAAAATCTTATCTCGCTATTTTTGGCATCATTCTTGCAGTTGGATTGATGGCATCAGCGTTTATCTTAGGTAATCAATTTAAAAATTTACGCCAGACCGGCTCTATTTCAGTTAAAGGCTTGGCAGAAAGTCATTACACCTCAACACAAGGTACATGGGTTATTCGTGTAAGCGGTTGGGGGCAAACTTATAATGATGCAATGGCAGCGAATCAAAAAAACTTGAATGAAGCCGTTCGTTTCCTTAAAGCACAAGGTTTCGCTGATGAAAATCGAGAAATCACAGAATTAGATGTTTCTACTCATACTGACTATTATGAAAATGAAAAAGGTGAAACCAAAAGTAGAGACAATGGCTTTGATGCATCAAGAGCAATCAGAATTTCAACCAAAGAACTGACTAAGTTACAAAAAGCACTCACCAATATTCACCAATTAGTTGCCAACAACCAAGACATTAGTTTTGGTGATCCAAACTATTACTTAGAAAATCTTGAACAAATTAAACGTGAATTAATTTCAAAAGCCACACAAGATGCACATGTTCGTGCTGAAGAGTTTGCGAAAACCAGTAATGTAAAAGTTGGCGTATTAAAATCCGCTTCACAAGGGCCATTCTACATTCAAGCGCCAAATCCTGATGCCGATGACTCTAGCGATTACACTGGTAGCTACGACACAAGCACCATTGAGAAAAAAGCACGCTTAGTCGTGACCATTGAATATGCCATTGAATAATCGTTGATATTTACTAAACATTCATAAAGACAAAGTGCGGTCAATTTCATCATTAAATTCGACCGCACTTTCTATCCCGATAGAAATTCGACCACACTTTCTTATAACTGACATGACTCGACTGCACTTTCCGACACACTTCCTTTTAACAAGGAATAAGCTATGCAACTCCCTACTCTACAATCCGCAAAATTAATTCGTCGCTATAAGCGTTTTTTGACTGATATTGAATTACCAAACGGTGAAGTGATCACGATTCATTGTGCAAATACTGGTGCAATGACTGGCTGTGGAGAAAAAGATGATACCGTTTGGTACTCTCATTCTGATAGCCAAACGCGCAAATATCCACACAGTTGGGAATTGACTCAATTAGCAAATAGCCAACTTGTTTGTATCAATACGCACAGATCCAACCAGTTAGTCTTTGAAGCCTTGCAAAATAAACAAATCAAAGAACTCGCTATGTATGATGAAATTTATCCTGAAGTGAAATATGGTGAAGAAAATAGCCGTATCGACTTCTTACTTAAAGGTGAGGGCTTGCCAGATTGTTATGTTGAAGTGAAATCCATCACCTTCGTAAAAGGTACATTAGGAATGTTTCCCGATGCGGTGACTACTCGTGGGACAAAAAAACATATTCGTGAGCTTTCTAGCCATGAAAAAACAAGGACATCGAGCGGTTGTTCTCTTTGCTGGATTACATGATGGTTTCGATCGTTTTAAAATCGCTGAGTTTGTAGATCCTGAATATGATCGCCTTTTAAAAGACGCCAAATCTCAGGGCGTTGAAGCTTATGCTTATGCGGGAAAATTTGAAATTTCAGATGGAATTCCGACCGCACTTTCTCTCACAGAAAGTGTACCTTACATCGATTAAAAAAATAATTGAGAATTATTTTCATTTTGTTGTTGACAAGGTATTTGATAATAGTTATCATCTAGACATTCCAAAAACAAACAGATAATCACTCCAACTTCACGCCTATTTCCCCACAAATAGGCGTTTTTTTTCATCTCAATCTTTTCATTTCAGCCATATTCTCTATAATGTAGCCTTTAATATTAAAATAACATTAGGAAATAGAATGACTGATATTAATACCGTTCTCGCAGAACTAAAACGCGGTACTGATGAGATTCTTTCTGAAGCGGATTTAATCGAAAAACTGAAAAGAAAAATCGCCCTCTTAAAATTAAACTTGGTGCAGACCCTACTGCTCCGGATATTCACTTAGGGCATACCGTGGTATTAAACAAACTTCGTCAATTCCAACAATTAGGCCACGAAGTCTATTTCTTAATTGGTGATTTCACGGGTATGGTCGGTGACCCATCTGGTAAAAATACCACTCGCCCACCGCTTAGCTGTGAAGACGTGCTTCGCAATGCGGAAACCTATAAAGAACAGATTTACAAAATTCTAGACCCACAAAAAACGAAAATCGTATTCAACTCTGAATGGTTGGGTAAATTGGGTACTGAAGGGATGATCCGTTTAGCAAGTAACTACACCGTAGCGCGTATGCTAGAACGTGATGATTTCAAAAAACGTTTTGGTAACAATCAACCTATCGCAATTCACGAATTTATTTATCCTTTATTACAGGGTCATGACTCTGTTGCTTTAGAAGCAGACGTAGAACTTGGTGGTACAGACCAAAAATTTAACTTACTGGTTGGTCGCGAGTTACAAAAATCAGCCGGTCAGAAACCACAGGTAGCGATTACGCTTCCATTACTTGTTGGTTTAGACGGTGAGAAGAAAATGTCTAAATCATTAGGTAACTACATCGGCGTGACAGATGCACCAAGCGATATGTTTGGTAAAATCATGTCGATCTCGGATGAATTAATGTGGGATTGGTATAACTTACTTTCTTTCCGTCCACTCACTGAAATTGCTGAATTAAAAGCAGAAGTAGCAAATGGTAAAAACCCACGTGATGTGAAGATTTTACTAGCGAAAGAGATCATTGCACGTTTCCATGATGAAGCGGCTGCAGAAGCAGCTGAACAAGAATTTATTAACCGTTTCCAAAAAGGTGCGATGCCGGATGAAATGCCTGAATTCACCTTTGAAGGCGAAATTGGTTTAGCCACCTTATTAAAAGAAGCAGGACTGGTTCCTTCTACTTCTGAAGCGATTCGCTCGGCGAAGCAAGGTGGTGTGAAAATCAATGGCGAAAAAGTCGAAGACATGAAAGCCAATGCACCAAAAGGCACGAATGTTTACCAAGTCGGTAAACGTAAGTTTGCACGCGTAACCATCGCATAAAACACCTATGAAAATGACCACTCTTTTTAAGTGCGGTTATTTTTTAACTGATATCCACAATAGAAGGAAAATAATATGAGCCAAAAAATCTGGGTAACAGGCGATGCGGTTGTCGATCTTATTCCTGACGGTGAAAATCATTATTTACGCTGTGCCGGTGGTGCGCCTGCAAATGTGGCTGTTGGCGTGGCACGCTTAGGCAGCCCAAGTGCCTTTATTGGTCGTGTAGGTAACGATCCCCTTGGCCAATTTATGCAAGACACCTTAAATGCGGAAAATGTGAATACACAACATATGATTTTAGACCCGCAACATCGAACCTCTACGGTTGTGGTCGGCTTAGATAATGGCGAACGCAGTTTTACCTTTATGGTAAACCCAAGTGCGGATCAGTTCTTACAAGCCAGCGATTTACCGCCTTTCCAACAAGGTGAATGGCTACATTGCTGCTCTATCGCGCTGATCAATAATCCATCTCGCGAAGCCACCTTTGAAGCAATTCGTCGTATTAAAGCTGCTGGTGGTTTCTTCTCTTTCGACCCAAATTTACGTGAATCACTTTGGTCTAGCCTAGAAGAAATGAAAACCGTGGTAATGGAAGCCGTTGCATTGGCTGACGTATTGAAAATTCTCTGAAGAAGAATTAACGCTTTTAACCAATACTGATAGCCTTGAAAAAGCCTTTGAAAAAGTGACCGCACTTTATCCTGAAAAATTGATTATCGTGACTCTAGGTAAAGATGGTGCGCTCTATCACTTAAAAGGTAAGAAAGATGTGATTGCCGGAAAAGCCTTACAACCGGTTGATACAACAGGGGCAGGTGATGCCTTCGTTGGTGGTCTGCTTGCGGGTCTTTCACAGCATCCAAACTGGAAGGAAAATGATGTGCTTGTGCAAATTATCCGTCAAGCCAATGCTTGTGGCGCCCTTGCAACGACAGCAAAAGGGGCGATGTCTGCGCTACCCAATAAAGCACAATTAGCAGCCTTCCTAGCCAACTAAGGAGCAAAGGTGCAAATTATTGCACCTTTTACTTACCCGATCACATTAACGAGGCACGATCACGATGATTATTTTCAATAATGGCAAATACAAAAGCATCCTAGCAGCAGAGAAAGGCGAACTCGCAGAAATTGCTGAAACCGTGCAAAAAGACAAAGATTTTCGACCGCACTTTCATATTGCCCCACTAACGGGCTTAATGAATGATCCGAATGGTTTGATCTTTGATGGTGAAAAGTATCATCTGTTCTACCAATGGTTTCCATTCGATGCAATTCACGGGATGAAACATTGGAAGCATTTAATCACGAAAGACTTCCAACATTATCAATCAGCAGATGATCTGATTCCTTGCGAGCTTTTTGAGTCTCACGGCTGTTATTCTGGTGGTGCTTTAAAAGTTGGTGATAAATTGGCCATGTTCTATACCGGCAATACTCGTCGACCAAGTGATAATCAACGCGTGCCTTATCAAAATTTAGCGATTTTCGATCTTAATGGGAAATTGATTAGCAAACGTCCGTTAATTGAAAATGCGCCTGAAGGTTATACAGAGCATGTTCGTGATCCTAAACCGTATTTTACTGAAGACGGAAAAATCCGTTTTATCTGTGGTGCACAGCGAGAAAACCTCACAGGAACAGCCATTATTTTTGAAATGGACAATCTTGAAGATACGCCTCGTTTATTAGGCGAGCTTTCCTTGCCTGCTTTTGACAATAAAAACGTGTTTATGTGGGAATGCCCTGACCTATTGAAGATCGGTGATAAAGATGTGTTTATTTGGTCGCCACAAGGTAAAGATCGAGAAGCTCATCAATTCCAAAATAATTATCATGCGACTTATGCTGTGGGTAAATTAACGGATTTAACCTTTGAAGCAGAATATATCGGCGAATTAGATCAGGGTTTTGATTTCTACGCACCACAAACATTTGCTGGCTTAGATAACCAAACTCATGCCGTGCTTTTCGGTTGGATTGGTTTACCAGATTTAACCTACCCGACAGACAAATTTAAATGGCATTCCGCTTTAACTTTACCAAGAGAATTGCGTTTAGAAGGGACAAAAATTTATCAACGTCCGATTGCTAAAATAGACAAAAATCTGACCGCACTTTCAGCGCTTCATCTCAATGAAAAAGCGAATATTGCTAATTTAGATCGTGCGTATCTTAAATTTGAGGCAAATAACCAAGCCTTTGACTTAACCTTCTTCCAAAATGACAAAGGCCAATCCTTGCGTCTATCTTATGAAAATGGCGTGGTTTGCTTAGATCGCAGTCAAAGCGAACAAACGGAATTAATGGAGAAATTCGATACGAAACGTTTCTGCGAAATTGAAAATTTGCAGACTGTTGAAATCTTCTTTGATCGCTCAATTATTGAAATTTTCTTGAATCACGGTGAAAAAGCCATGACATCAAGATTTTTCATTGAGAACAGAGAGAATACAATAACCAGCAATCGTCCGTTAGATTTAATGATCGGTTATTTACCGGCTATTCAATATATTTAAAAGGTTTTTATGAAACAAACTCATTTCAATTTATACAAGATGAGCAAAAATGTCCTTTTTGCTTTAACGGCTTTTTCATTAGTCGCCTGTACGACAACACCAAGTGAACCGCCAAAAAATACAGAACATTGGGCAACGCTAATCAGCGAACAGGAAAATTTATATCAGATTGATAATAAATTTTATCGTAGTGAGCAATTAGAGCCGCAATCTGAAACATTATTAAATAAGTTGAATATTCACACGATTGTGAATTTACGCTTTTTTGACCGTAATGATGATAAACAAGCATTTGGTCATACTAAGATCAACTTGATTAATACCCCATTACTTACTTGGTCAATCAGTCCAGATGAAGTGGCTGATATTCTGTGGCAAATCAAACAACACCAAAAAAATGGTGCGGTTTTAGTGCATTGTTATCATGGCGCTGACAGAACTGGCTTAATTGTTGCAAGCTACCGAGTGATTTATCAAAATTGGGATCTCAATGAAGCCAAACGTGAAATGCAACAAGGCCCTTACGGCTATCATTCTGTTTGGAAAAATATTGATAATTTCTTCACGCAAGAAAATATGGCTAAGATCAAAGCTGAATTAGATAAACGTTCTAACGCAACAAAATAAAACATGAAAGTGCGGTTAAAATTAACCGCACTTTTATTTCCAACTATGTTCTTTTATTAAAATTAATGACTATGTTTGTTCAACAACAAAACGCAACGCCATCCAATATTGTGGCGTTCAATTTTCTATTGATTGCCTTTTTAACGGGGATTGCATCTGCCTTTCAAACGCCGACCTTGAGTTTATATCTCTCTCAAGAGATTCAAGTTTCACCTTTTTTTGTGGGCTTGTTCTATTCAGTCAATGCCATTATTGGCATTATCTTGAGCCAAATTCTCGCAAAATATTCTGATAAGCAAAATGACCGTCGCAAAGTGATGATTGTTTGCTGTTTGATTGCCGTGCTTGGCTGTCTGATTTTTGCTTATAGTCGAAATTATTATGTGTTGATTATTATCGGTACCACGCTATTAGGGCTAGGTTCATCCGCTAATCCGCAATCTTTTGCTTTAGCGCGAGAATATGCTGAAAGCAGCCATCGTGAAGCGGTGATGTTCACCACAATTATGCGAACTCAAATCTCATTGGCTTGGATTGTTGGGCCACCGCTTTCTTTTTTCATTGCGTTAAACTGGGGCTTTGATTACATGTATTTGGTGGCAGGTTCTGCCTTTTTACTGTGTGCAGGCGTCAGCAAATTATTGCCGAAAATTCCTCGTCAAAGTGCGGTTAAAAATCAAGAGGTTTTAGACAATACGCCACCAAGAAAAAGTGTGATTTACTTGTTCATCGCTAACCTATTACTTTGGACCTGTAACAGCATGTATCTCATTAATATGCCATTATTTGTGATTAATGAATTACATTTAGACAAAGAACTGGCGGGAACATTAATGGGGACGGCTGCGGGATTGGAAATTCCTGTGATGATTTTTGCGGGCTATCTCACCAAATATTTCAGTAAAAAGCGCTTGATGATGATTGCTTTAGTTTCAGGCCTCGCCTTCTATTCAAGTTTATTATTCGCTGAACAAACTTGGCAGCTTATCGGATTACAAATGCTTAATGCGATTTTTATCGGTATTACCGCTACGATTGGCATGGTGTATTTCCAAGACTTAATGCCGACTAAAATGGGCACTGCCACCACCTTATTTAGTAATGCAGCAAAAAGCAGTTGGATTATCGGAGGACCTATTGCGGGTATTATTGCGGAAATTTGGCATTACAACTCTGTTTTTTATATCGCTGTGGCACTAATTTTTATCAGCGTAGGCTGTATGTGGAAAGTCAAATCAGTTTAATGAAAATGAAAAAGAGCAGTCAATTTTGACCGCTCTTTTACTTTACATTATCTTAACGCCACGCTTTGAATTGATTAATCAATCCATTGGTTGAGCTATCATGGCTTGTCACTTTCTCTTTGTCTGCCAATTCAGGAAGAATTCGATTCGCTAATTGTTTACCTAATTCTACGCCCCATTGGTCGAAACTAAAGATATTGAAAATCACACCTTGTGCAAAAATTTTGTGTTCATACATCGCAATTAATGCGCCAAGAACAAATGGTGTAATTTTCTGCACTAAAATAGAGTTGGTCGGTTTGTTACCTGTAAAGACTTTAAATGGCACAATGTCTTTTACCTCATCCAACGATTTACCGGCTTTCACAAACTCCGCTTCAACTTCTTCCTTGGTTTTACCAAAAGCAAGTGCTTCAGTTTGTGCAAAGAAGTTTGATAACAATTTGCTGTGGTGATCACCTAGTGGATTATGACTTTGTGCTGGCGCGATAAAGTCACACGGGATTAACATCGTACCTTGATGAATCAATTGATAGAACGCATGCTGACCATTTGTACCCGGTTCCCCCCAAATAATTGGGCCAGTTTGATAATCACGGATAACATTGCCATTACGATCGACATATTTACCGTTTGATTCCATATTGCCTTGTTGGAAATAAGCCGCAAAACGGTGTAAATATTGGTCATAAGGTAAAATTGCCTCAGTTTGTGCACCGAGGAAATTGGTATTCCATAAGCCTACTAATGCTAATGTAGCTGGAATATTTTTTTCTAATGGTGCAGTACGGAAATGTTTATCCATTTCATGCGCACCACTTAATAGTGCTTCAAAATTATCAAAGCCGATTGAAAGTGCGATTGAAAGACCGATTGCAGACCATAAAGAATAACGGCCACCAACCCAATCCCAGAACTCAAACATATTGTTTGTATCAATACCGAAATTCTGCTACCGCTTTACCGTTGGTCGAAAGTGCAGCAAAGTGTTTTGCCACCGCGCTGTTATCTTTCGCTGCCGCCAATAACCAATCACGCGCAGAATTCGCATTGGTCATAGTTTCTTGTGTGGTAAAGGTTTTAGATGCGACTAAGAAAAGTGTGGTTTCAGGATTTACTTTTTTCAACGTTTCAGCGATATGTGTACCATCTACGTTTGAAACGAAGTGCATATTCAAGTGGTTTTTATAAGGACGAAGCGCTTCGGTCACCATATAAGGGCCTAAGTCCGAACCACCGATACCGATATTCACCACATCAGTAATTGCTTTTCCGGTATAACCTTTCCACTCACCTGAAATCACACGATCACAGAACGCGCTCATTTTCGCTAATACAGCATTCACTTCCGGCATCACATCTTTAGCCATCTACATAGACAGGTGTATTTGAACGGTTACGAAGTGCGGTATGTAATACAGCTCGATTTTCTGTGCGATTAATTTTCTCGCCTGTAAACATAGCATTAATCGCTTCATCTAATGCAGACTCTTTGGCTAATTGACGAAGCAATTTGAGGGTTTCTTGGTTAATTTTATTTTTTGAAAAATCCACTAAGATTTGATTTTCAAAAGTTAAAGAATAATCGTTAAAACGATTTTGTTCTTGTTTGAACAAATCAGCAATCGTGGTATTAGCCAGCTGAGATTGATGAGTTTCAAGTGCTTTCCAAGCTTGTGTATTGGTTGGGTTGATGTTTTTCATGAATATTTCCTTTTAAAAATTGAATTCTTTACATTTTTGCTTTCTTACAAAAACAATTAATCGACATATTCTGTTATAACACGAGGGGTTAATTTTGTAATCAATTCATAGCTTAAAATACCACTGTATTTAGCTACCGTTTCAATTGGTAATTCCTTACCCCATAAAATCACTTCATCACCGACTTTATCTTGGCTATCTGGACCTAAATCCACCGTCAGCATATCCATTGAGACGCGACCGACAATAGGAACAATTCGACCATTTAGATAAACTGGTGTACCTTCTGGCACATCACGCGGATATCCATCACCGTAACCAATAGCGACGACACCAATTTTGGTATCTTTCGAACTGGTCCAAATGCCACCATAGCCAACAGGTTCACCTTTTTATGTTCACGTACAGCAAGCAAAGATGACGTTAAATTCATCACAGGAGTTAAACCAAATTCAGCACCCAACAGTATCCGTTGGTGAAATACCATACATAATAATACCAGGACGAATGCAATCTAAATGGGCTTCTGGCCAGAATAGGATTCCACCTGATGCGGCAATGGTTCGCTCTCCCTCTTTATTTTTTGTGGCTTGAAGAAAACGATCGAGCTGAACTTGAGTATAATCTGAATCTAACTCATCAGCACGGCTAAAATGACTCACAAAACCTAAGTGCGGTTGAATTTGAGGGAGTTTTTTCAGCTCTTGATAAAAATAATCCACTTCATCAAGTGACACACCTAAACGGTGCATACCAGTATCAATCTTCAACCAAACTTTGATTGGACTTGGTACCACAGCTCGTTTTAATGCTTCAAGCTGTTCACGGTTATGTACCACCGTTTCAATGTTATTTACCGCAATAATCGGTAAATCTTTTTCATCAAAAAAGCCTTCTAGCAATAAGATTGGTTTGATAATGCCGTTAGAGCGTAAAGATAACGCCTCTTCCAAACGAGCCACGGCAAAGCAGTCCACCATGCTTTCTAAAGCCGATGAGACAAATACCACGCCGTGACCATATGCGTTTGCTTTTACCACGGCAATAATTTTGCTGTGTGGTGCTTTTTCTTTAATAACTTGTAAATTATGTTTTAGGGCAAGCGAACTGATTTTCGCTGTTGCTGGTTTTACGTTCATTTTTCTAATCCGTTATCTCTTGCCTAATAATCATCTCTGTATTCACGCTGTTCGGCAAGGTTATCAAAGCGTGAGAATTGACCGTTAAATGCTAAACGTACACGACCAATCGGACCGTTACGTTGTTTACCAATAATGATTTCAGCAACACCTTTATCTTCAGAATTATCGTTATACACTTCGTCACGATAAATAAACATGATCAAGTCAGCATCCTGTTCAATAGAGCCTGATTCACGCAAGTCCGAGTTTACTGGGCGTTTATCTGCACGTTGTTCCAACGTACGGTTAAGCTGGGAAAGAGCTACAACGGGGACTTCTAATTCTTTCGCTAAGGCTTTTAAAGAACGTGAAATCTCAGCAATCTCTAAGGTTCGGTTATCTGAGAATGCCGGTGCACGCATTAACTGAAGGTAATCCACCATAATCATGCTCAAACCATTGTTTTCGCGGTACACACGACGTGCTCGAGAGCGCAATTCTGTTGGGGTTAAACCTGAAGAATCATCGATATAAAGGTTATTTTTTTGCTTAAACATCCCAAACACGCTGGCAATTTTGCTCCATTCCGTTTCATCCAAATTTTGACCAGTACGAATTTTGGTTTGGTCCACGCGAGCAAGAGAGGCAATCATACGCATCATGATTTGTTCCGCAGGCATCTCTAAACTAAATACCAACACAGGCTTATCACTTGCCATGGCAGCATTTTCACAAAGGTTCATCGCAAACGTGGTTTTACCCATAGAAGGACGTGCAGCGACAATGATGAGGTCTGAAGGCTGTAAACCTGCTGTTTTCTTATCTAAGTCAACAAAGCCCGTTGTGACCCCTGTCACACCGCTATGATTTTCAAGCTTACTTAAGGTATCAATTCGAGCAATAGTACTTTCCAACACGCTGATCACATTTTGAGGTCCTTCAGTTGAAGAACTGCGTTTTTCAGCAATAGCAAACACTTCTCTTTCAGCTTCATCCAACACCATTTTGATGTCTTTGCCTTTCGGAGAATAGCTGTTTTCTGCGATACGATTTCCCACTGCAATAAGCTCACGTAAAATCGCTTTTTCACGCACGATTTCAGCATAAGCCAAAATATTAATGGCATTTGGCGTATTATTAGAAAGATCGGCTAAATAAGCAAAACCGCCTACAGAATCGCTAATACCTTTCGCTTTAAGGGCTTGATCAAGGGTGATTAAATCAATCGGGCTTTGATTACGCATTAATTCTTCCATGGTTTGGAAGATTGCTTTATGCGCAAAAGTATAAAAATCCTCAGCGATCACTCTTTCTGCAATACCATCCCAATGTTGATTACTCAACATAATGCCGCCAAGTACGGCTTGTTCAGCTTCAGTGGAATGAGGCGGGATGCTAACTTGTTCAGTTTTCTGATCTGGAGATTGGATTTGTCTTTGTGAGGCCATAAGGATTTCAATTTAAACTAAAAACTGTGCCTATGATACCGCAAATACGAGGTGGTTTTAAGAAAAAAGTGCGGTCAATATTTTCAATATTTTAGATATAAAAAAACGGTGGAAAAATCCACCGCTCTTTTTTATTCATGAATGTTGATTATTCAACAGTTAAAGTACGACAAACGTTAGTTGTACCTTCTGACTCATCACCTTGTGTTAATAAAACAACATCACCAGAAACTAAATAACCTTTTTCTTTTAATAGGTTAATCGCTGCTTTTGCACCTGCAGAGCTACGAGATTCACCATCAAAATGAACTGGTGTCACACCGCGGTATAATGCACAACGGTTTAATGTTTCTTGAACACGAGAAAGTGCAAAGATTGGTAAACCTGAACTGATACGTGACATTAATAATGGTGTACGACCAGAGTGGCTTAAGGTAATGATTGCTGCAATACCGCTTAAGTGGTTTGCAGCGTACATTGCAGACATCGCTACAGATTCTTCAATATCTCTAAACTCACGATCTAAACGGTGTTTAGAAATATTGATGCTTGGCATCTTTTCTGCACCTAAACATACGCGAGCCATTGTCGCCACAGTCTCAGCTGGATATTGCCCTGCAGCAGTTTCTGCTGAAAGCATTACCGCGTCAGTACCATCCAATACCGCATTTGCCACGTCCATCACTTCTGCACGAGTAGGCATTGGGTTGCTGATCATTGATTCCATCATTTTGAGTTGCAGTAATAACCGCACGGTTTAATTGACGTGAACGACGAATTAATTTTTTCTGTACACCAACTAATTCTGGGTCACCAATCTCAACACCTAAGTCGCCACGTGCAACCATGATGACATCAGAAGCTAAGATGATATCATCCATTGCTGCTTCATCAACAACCGTTTCAGCACGTTCAACTTTAGCAACGATTTTCACGTCTAAACCTGCTTGTTTTGCTAATTCACGCGCATAGTTTAAATCTGCGCTTGAACGAGGGAACGATACAGCTAAGTAATCTACACCGATACGTGCAGCTGTGATGATATCTGCTTTATCTTTTTCAGTTAATGCATCTGCAGATAAACCACCACCTAATTTGTTGATCCCTTTATTGTTTGATAATGGACCACCAACTGTCACTTCAGTAAATACTTTTGCACCGTCAGTAGAAAGGACTTTTAATTGAACACGTCCATCATCTAATAAAAGAATATCGCCAGGAACAACGTCTTGTGGAAGAGTTTTATAGTCTAAACCAACAGCTTCTTGATTACCCTCACCTTTTGGTAATTCCGCATCAAGAATAAATTTATCACCAACATTTAAGAAAATTTTGCCATCTTTAAAAGTAGAAACACGAATTTTAGGGCCTTGTAAATCACCTAAAATTGCCACGGTTTTACCTAATTTTTTGGCGATTGAACGAACACGCTCAGCACGGCCGATATGATCGTCTGGTGTACCGTGAGAAAAGTTCATACGCACAACATTAGCGCCTGCTGCGATAATTTTTTCAAGATTGTTATCGCGGTCTGTTGCAGGACCCCATTGTACATACAATCTTCGTTCTTCTTAATTTTTTAGACATTATCTAAACTCCACAAATAGTTACAATTTAAAAAAGCTTTTTTAATTTCGGCTCATCCGAGATAAAAACCGTCGCGCATTATACGCTTAAACCACTGCAAAATCAAAACAAGCACTGAGAGTTTTTGCAACAAATTTTGGTTATTTTTTTAGCAGCTAAATTTAACTTAAAACAAATCCCCTTGTTTTCATCATTAAAACTGTTTATCATCTGCCACATCTTTTACGCGACTATAGCTCAGTTGGTTAGAGCACCACCTTGACATGGTGGGGGTCACTGGTTCGAGTCCAGCTAGTCGCACCATTTATTAAAAGCCAGTAGATTTATGCTGGCTTTTTTTCTTTTCTAAAATGCACTTAAAAAAACAATCACTTATAACATATTAATGCAATTGACCATTAAAAATTTCCAAGTCTAGAATATTGCTAACTTTTTTTAGTTATTTTTTTGTATATTTCTCTCAGTTAATTACGCCAAATTTATGCCTTACTTTGGTTTAATTACATCAAGATGAGAAGATATAAATAGTTACTACAGAAAACAAAGTGTTCAGTACGAAAAATTTAGTCTGTGTCATTGCGGATAGGAACTCCATAGAGCCAGTCATTCCAGATGATACAACTATTGGGATTGATTTAAGCAATAAAAAAATTAGGGATGGAAAAAAATATACGTAATAAATCACGGTGGATTTTTTTGCGCATAAAAACTACTTTATAACATGCCAAACGAACAAGTAAAAAAATTCTTAGTTATAACTTCAAAACATCTAGATAGCTGTCGACCATATTGCAATCCCAAGCTTTTTAGCTTGGGATTTTTCTTTTTATCCCCCCGCTTAATTTAAATGAATCTTTTCTGAACAAAGCATACATACAAATGAAAATAATTTGCATTAATCAACGAAAACGTTTTCGCTATACTTTTGGCTCTTTAGTATCTATTGGGAAGCGATTATGAATTTTAAATTAAGCCTTATTTCAACCGCACTTTTAACTAGTTTTTCCATTTCTACGTTTGCAGAAACTGAGCAGAGCGTAGATACAAACACCGAGACGCTTGAGCAAATTAACGTTCAAGATACGGGAATTAAACAAAATGGTTATCAAACGACAGGGACATCAGTTGTATCAAAAGCTGAAGTACCTGTATTCGACACACCAAACACAGTAAACATTCTTTCGACTAGACTACTAGAAGATCGCAAACCTGAATCACTCATTGATGCACTTTATAACGTCAGCGGTGTGAGTCAAGCGAATACGTTAGGTGGTATGTTTGACTCTATTCAAAAACGTGGTTTTGGTGGAAACCGTGACAACTCAATTATGCGTAACGGTTTACAAGCTGGCCCAGCTAAAAACTTTAGTGCGACAACTGAAACCGTTGAAGTTTTAAAAGGACCTGCATCTGTACTTTATGGTATTCAAGATCCAGGTGGTGTGGTTAATATCATTACTAAAAAACCGCAACAAACGCCACGTTATGTCGTTGGTGGAACCTTAGGTAATCATAGCCTGTGGGGAACGCAATTAGATTTTACTGGTGGCTTAGGAAATGGTTTCGCTTACCGCTTTATCTATGATAAACAAGAAAAAGACTACTGGCGTAATTTTGGCAAAGTGAAAAATACCACTTACGCACCATCACTTTCTTGGGAAAATGATAAAACTAAAGTGCTTCTTTCTTATGAACATAAAGATATTCTTGAGCCATTTGATCGTGGTACAAATCTTTTAACGGCAACTAATGCATTACCGGATATTCCAGTATCGCGTCGTTTAGATGAACCAAATAATGAAACAACCGCAAAAACCGATAACATTGATTTCAAAATTGAACACAAATTAAGTGATGGTTGGAAATTAAATGCGGGTTATAGCTATGCGCGTTACAAATATTTCTACGATCAAGCTCGTATTACAAATGTTAACGTTAAAACACGAACAGCCCGCCGTGCGATTGAACAGCAACAAGGGGATCAACGCGTTCATAGCGGTACATTAAATATCGTTGGTGAATTTGGTATTGGTGATATTGCTAACCGCTTTGTAGCCGGTATTGATGCAATGCGTAATATTCGTGATCTTGGTCCTATTTATAACCAAGGCATCATGAATTCTGATATCAATATTGATAATCCAAACTATACCAGCCCTGTTGCAGCACATAAAAATGGTAATGGCAACGCCTATCAATATAACTATCTCAAAACTGTTGGTATTTATATTCAAGATACCGCCTACTTTACAGATAACTTTATCATGACGGGTGGCTTTACGTTATGAGTATTTTGATCAATTTGCAGGACGTCACTGCTTAAATACAGCAAACTGTAAAAAAGGTCAAAATCTAACCAAAACCGGAAATACCGATCAACACGATGGTAAATTATTGTATCAATTAGGTGCTGTATATAAATTTACGCCACATATTGCGACCTTTGCAAACTACTCTGAGTCTTTCCGTCCACAAATGAGTGTGGCAACACCTGTTAGCGGCGATTTAAAACCAGAACAAGGTAAATCTTTTGAAATTGGTGCAAAATACGAAAACTCAGGTTTCAATGCGACACTTGCATTATTTAATATCAGCAAACGTAATGTAGCTGAGGCTGTTGGTTCTGGTTCAAATGCGCAATTGAATATCGTCGGCAAACAACGTTCTCGTGGGGTGGAATTCGATCTTAATGGTCAAATTACGGATAGTCTAAGCGTAGCGGCTAACTATACCTACACCAAGGTAAAATCACTTGAAAACGAGCGTTATCCTGATGCGGTAAATCAGCAACTTTCTGGTGTACCAAAACATCAAGCTTCTCTATTCTTAGCTTATAACGTAGGTGAATTTGATTTTGGTAACATCCGTGTTGGTGGTGGTGCTCGTTATTTAGGTTCTTGGCATGCTTATAACAGTGATTACACAAAAGCATACAAATTACCTCATGCCGTGGTATATGATGCCTTTATTGCTTACGATACCAAAATCTCTGGCAAGAAAGTGTCTTTCCAACTTAACGGTAAAAACTTAGCAGATAAAACTTACTATCCATCCACCTCTGGTAACGCAACAAACACGTTAATCCCTGTTGCATTAGGTTATGGACGTGAATTTATCTTCAACACTAAAGTTGAGTTTTAATTGAGCGCACAATACGAGGGCGAATCATTTCGCCCTTTTTTCGTTTTTTACTTTATGGATAATCAATGAATTGGCAAACTGAACTTAACTCAAGTTTAAGCTGGATTTTGACCGCACTTTTCTGGGTGATTGTGTGCTTTAGCGTGACGACACTGGTACTCAAACAAACCACATTCGGTCAGAAGTTTTGGCATATTGCATCCCCTTCGATTAATCGCCGTAACAGCATCAAAATCATCGTTATGCTACTGGTGTTGTTTACCATGATTTTGTTAGAAGTGCGTTTCAGCGTACTCAACTCTTTTTTCTATAACGGGCTTTATAGTTCAATGCAGGAATTAGATGCGGATAAGTTTTGGTTCTTTGCAAAACTGAATGCCCTCTTAGTATTGGTACAAGTTATCCACTCCATCGCCGATTATTTCTTGCAACAAGTATTTGAAATCCGTTGGTTGGAAAGCTTGAATAAAGTCCTTGTTAAACGATGGTTAGAAAATAAAAAATACTATCGCCTCAAATACGAAAAAGATCTGCCCGATAATATTGATCAACGTATTGAACAAGATGCACGTGAATTTATCAGTAGCACCGTCAAAATTGTGCGCGGTATGATTAATTCTATTTTGACTACCATTGAATTCACTATCATTCTTTGGTCACTTTCTGGTGTGTTGAGTCTTTTCGGCTTGAATATAGAAAAAGGTGTTGTTTTCTTTATTTATGCCTTTATTATCCTCGCAACGTTAATGTCCGTTTGGATTGGTCACCCTTTAATCAAGCTGAACTTCAATAAAGAAAAACTTAATGGTGACTACCGTTATTCTTTAATTCGAGTGCGAGATAATGCTGAAAGTATTGCATTCTATCAAGGTGAACAGCAAGAACAGCATTTACTGAAAAATAAATTTGCCGAAATCATTCATAACCGTTGGGCAATTGTGTTGAGAATGCTGGGGTTAGACGGCTTTAACGGAAGCGTCACACGAGTGGCGAAACTCTTACCTTTAATGCTTCAAGCCCCTCGTTTTTTTACTGGACAAATCAAACTGGGCGATATGCACCAAACTGTACAAGCTTTTAACCGATTAATGACCGCACTTTCCTTCTTTCGTTTGTTCTATGAAGAATTTACACTCTATCAAGCGCGTTTAAATCGTCTTTATGGTTTTATGACTAAGTTGGATGAATTAGATCATTTAGAAATTCATCAACCCATGAAATGTTCTAACCGTGTTGCGTTATCAAATTTTGGTATTAAAGATGAGCAAGGTAGATTGTTGCTTAATAACTTAAATATTGAATTAAAAAATGGTGATGCTTTATTAATTCAAGGTCCATCTGGCACAGGGAAAACGTCGCTATTAAAAGCGATGGCTGGAATTTATCCTTTTGAGACAGTGGGTCTGGTAGAACATCCTTGTGTGACCAGTTTATTCTTACCGCAACGTCCTTATATGCCACAAGGCACACTACGTGAAGCAATTTGCTATCCTGATATTGATCCTTATCATCCTGAATTGGAAAAAACACTCGCAGATTGTTGTTTGGATAAATACCTCCATAGTCTTGATATAGATAACGATTGGCAAGCAATTTTGTCACCAGGTGAATTACAGCGTGTGGCATTTATTCGGATTTTACTGACGAAGCCAGAAGTGGTCTTTTTAGATGAAACCACATCAGCACTTGATGAGCCAACAGAGTATCTGCTTTATAAAACAATTAAAGAGCGCTTACCGAATATGATCATTCTGAGTGTTGGCCATCGTGGCACATTGCATCAATTCCATAACAAACAATTGGATTTGGCTGTCTGCATCGTCTAAATAACAAAAGGCTAAATAATATTTAGCCTTTTCTTTTTACTACGCCCGTACAATTGCTTAGAACTTGCACAATGCTTGCTACACACCCCAATCCCCCCTATAATTCCCCCAATTTTTCTAATTCCATTTTCACAATGTCAAATAAAACCATTGCTAAAAATACGCTGTTTCTTTACATCCGCATGCTCTTCAACATGGGAGCGATGCTGTATATCTCTCGTGTGGTATTACAGGTTTTGGGTGTAGAAGATTTTGGTATCTATAACATTGTGATGGGTGTCGTGGTCTTATTTTCCTTTTTTAATGGCACAATGACCGCCACTACTCAGCGTTTTATTAACGTAGAAAAAGCCTCGAATGACATTCAACGTGTCAATAAAGTCTTTAATATTAGTATCTTAAATCACCTACTCATTATTTTTATCGTATTCGTGTTAGCTGAAACCGTTGGTTTATGGTTTTTAAATCACAAATTGGTAATCCCCGCTGAACGCTTGCAAGCTGCAAATATCGTTTACCAATTGGCATTAATTATTGCCCTCGTTGAAATCATCAAAGTGCCATTCAATGCCATGATTGTTGCACACGAGAAAATGGGATTCTATGCTTGGTTGGGATTAGGTGAAACTATTTTAAAGCTAACTTCTGTCTTTATCTTAAGTCACATTACGCATTACGATAAGTTGGTTACTTATGGTTGCTTATTGCTTTCAGTCAGCTTAATCGTGCTCTCCCTTTATGTGTTATTCACTAAATATTATTTCAAAGAGGCTACACGTTTCCGCTTATATAAAGATTTAAGCAAAACCAAAGAAATGGTAAGTTTTTCCGGTTGGATGCTTATGGGGCAAGTCGCTTATGTGGGTTCAACACAAGGCTTGAATATGGTATCTAACTTATTCTTTGGCGTAGCAGTCAATGCAGCTGTCGCTATTGCGACTCAGGTAGAAGGTGCCGTTTATAGCTTTGTGAATAATTTCCAAATGGCAGCTAATCCGCAGTTAGTTCAGTCTTATGCAGCAAAAGATTATGATCGCAATCGCCAATTAATTCTTGGGATTTCAAAATATTCACTTTATTTAATGGCAATTCTCTCTGCGCCTGTATTGTATTTCACCCATACCTTACTGACATTTTGGCTAGGCGATCATCTTCCGCAATATACTGAACAACTTGTACAAGCTATTATTGCTTGCTTATTGATCAGTGCAATGGCTGGCGCATTTTGGATGAGTGCATTAGCCATTGGCACATCTACCGTAAACAATACAATATCATCGTGGCGTTAATTGATCTTTGTACGGTACCATTGGCTTATTATTTGTTCACACTAGGTTATAATCCAGTATTTGCCTTTGTGGGTAAATTTAGTACGATGGTCATCTCACAAATCTATCGATTATATTTTATTAATAAAAAAATTAAATTTAACCAAAAAGAATTTGTCTCATATTTAGTGAATGTCGGCGTGGTGTTTGGTCTACTATTAGGTATCATCTATATATCAGATACTACCCGCAGTTATTCTTTATTGGAGTTTATTGGACAATCCATCATCTTAGAAATGGTATTAATCTGTGTCATTTTAATCTTCGGATTAAACACAGCAGAAAAAAATTTCTTGTTTAGCTATTTAAAGAAAAGAGTAAAAAAATGAATCAACTCCTTATTGATTTAAAAAACAAACTGAATCCTATTGTCGAACTGTTCAAAGATAAAAACGATGTATTCTATTTCGACTACCCGCTTCATTTGAACGTGGGCGATTTACTGATTTATCACGGAACCGAACAATTTTTTAAAGATCACAAAATTAACGTGACCTTAAAACGCTGTGAATACGATTTAGATCTTGAAGAAGTCAAAGCAAAAATCACACCGAACACCACTATCCTTTTACATGGTGGTGGCAACTTTGGTGATCTTTATCCGCAGCATCAAAAGATCCGTGAAGAAATGGTGACCCATTTCCCGAATAATCGCATTATTGTGTTACCACAAACCGCTTATTTTAAGCACGAAGAAAATCTACAAAAATCAGCCGCACTTTTCCGTAGCCACAGTGATTGCCATTTACTGGCTCGTGACGAAAGAACAGCGAATTTATTTGCTCAATTTTCTGATCATGTTTATTTATCACCGGATATGGCGCATCAGCTTTATGGCACGATGGAAACCAAGCAAGGCACAACGGGTAAACAACTTTATTTCTTGCGTAAAGACATCGAAGCAAGTGATGTAGAGAAAAATATCCTAGCGCAACTGCCTGCCAATAGTAATGTAAAAGACTGGGAAGACATTCTTTCAACCGAAGATGATGTGGTTTAGCATTAAGTTGGCGAATGAGTAAAATGGCCAATAAATTTGGTTTAAGTTGGCTAAAAGATCTCTGCCATCAATTCTGGTATGCCTATACTCAACGCATTGTAAAACGTGTTGCACAAGTATTCTTAGCGAACGACAAAGTGACCACAACTCGCTTACATGGTCATATTTTCTCTTGCTTGTTAGAAATTCCAAATCGTGTTTGCGATAACTCTTATGGCAAAAATAGTAGCTATGCGAAATTATGGACAAAAGAGCTAGATTTCGTTGAATTGGATAAATAATGTTTGAATTGAAAAAACTCATTACCGCCATGATTCTTCCCCCATTTAATATTTTAATTCTGTGGGGGCTGTCTCTTATTCTAGCTAAATTCAATTTCAAAAAATTAAGCCGAATTTCAACCGCACTTGGTTTCTCACTACTCTATCTTTTAAGTATTCCTTATACTGCACAAGTACTTAAAGATAGTCTCATTACTGAAGATCATTTGACACTGCAAGATTATCAACAAGCTCAAGCGATCGTTTTACTTGGCGGTGGTTTACGTGATAGCAAAGAGCTTTATGCACCATTAGCTTCAACAGGTATTCAACTTGAACGCTTACGTTATGCCGCTTTCTTACAAAAAGAAACGCACTTGCCACTATTGATTACAGGGGCTAGTCCAACTGGTGCCATTGAGGCAAAAATCGCCGCAGAAGAGCTCCAAAACTTCTTTAATGTGCCAACCAAATGGATTGAACCTAAAGCACTTACTACTAAAGAAAATGCGTTTTTTACCAAACAGATATTGGAAAAAGAAGGTATTCATAAAATTATTTTAGTTACCAATGAATGGCATATGCAACGTGCAAAATTATTATTCCAACAACAAGGCTTTGATGTGTTACCTGCAAGTGTAGGTGAAGGCATTACGCCCGACAGTTACGGACTCAATATGATGCATTTTATTCCGCAAGGTGGCGCAATTACGAAAAATATGCAATTACTCAAAGAGTGGATTGGATATTGGAAAGAGCGCTAAAGTGCGGTCAAAAGATCACAAATTAGATAATGTTAAGAGGAAGAAAACATGAGTCAAATTACACGCGAACAAATGCTTCAAGTATTCGAAAAATCGCTGTTCAACACGCTATTACGATCCGAATAAAAAAATTAGCCAAGAAGATTTTTGCTGCAATTTTAGAATTTGCTCGTTTATCACCAAGCTCAGTAGGTTCTGAGCCATGGAAGTTCTTAGTTATTCAAAATAAAGCATTACGCGATAAGCTCAAACCTTTTAGCTGGGGCATGCAATATCAATTAGATGATTGTAGTCATTTAGTGATCATTCTTGCTAAGAAGAATGCTCGATATGACACGCCTTTCTTCCGTGATGTTGCGGTGCGTAGAGGTTTACAAGGCGAGCAATTAGAAAAAGCCTTGGAAAAATATAAAGGCTTACAAGAAGTTGAAATGAAAACCGCAGAAAGCGAGCGTGCATTATTTGACTGGACAAGCAAACAAACCTACATTGCATTAGCGAATATGCTAACTGGTGCTGCCGCTATCGGTGTAGATTCTTGCCCTATTGAAGGCTTTAACTACGATAAAATGAATGAAGTTTTAGCCGCTGAAGGTCTTTTTGATCCAAGTGAATGGGGTGTATCCGTGGCCGCAACATTTGGTTATCGCGCGAGAGACATTACCAAAAAATCTCGTCGACCAATTGAAGAAATCGTCACTTGGGTTGAATAATCCATTTTCAAATAAATGGGCAGCAAACGCTGCCCTTTTCTTTATCCACCGAATAAGGCTGCACCACCTGTTATAGCCCCCATCGTTCCATATAACAAGCTTAGTGCAAAAAAGATCATCATTGCACCCGCAATACATTTGATCATGGCTTCGCCTTTTTTATTAGAACCCGCTAAACCATACCAATGGCCTAAGCGAGTCGCGACATTTCTCGCATAGCGTACTAACGCTGCAAAAAGCGAAAGCATTAATCCTGTCCCCAAAGACATGGCAAAAGTAGCTAAAATTCCCCACCAATAAAGATCCAGCATATAAGCGAGAAAAAGCACAAATGGCGCCACTACACGGTCGCATACCAATAGTTAAAATCACTAAGAGTTGAGATTTTAAATCACCCGATTGCTTAAGCTGTTGATCATTGGGTAGATGTTGATGTCCACAACTGCATTGCGCTTGGCTTGCTTTCCCTTGCTCATATCGAAATGGTGAAGCTGTTCCAATCTGTTTTGGCAATGATTGAATAGATGTGATACGAAAAGATTGTTTTTTCTTTAAGCCTTTCAAACCTTGAGCAATCCAATAAAGCCCTAACAACAATAATAAAATGAGTGCGCTACGCTCCAGCCATAACTGACTAAGTTTAAAATATTTTGAGGAAAGATTAAGTATCACTACCACAATGGAGGTTGCTGCAACTGCGACAAAACCTTGCATGAGAGAGGAAAGTAAACTTAAGCGTACGCTGGTTTTAAGCTGGCTTTCGTGAGTAGAAAGATAACCAGCAATAATAAATTTCCCATGCCCAGGCCCTAAAGCATGTAATACACCATAAGAAAAGGCGGCAAAAATCAACCACAATCCAGCAGTAGATGAATGTGCTTGAATCTGATGTAGATTTTCAGAAATCAGCTGATTAAAGGCTTTTTGCCAATCGGCTACTTGCACAAAAAGCCAAGGTAGCAAGGCGAAAATAATCGCTAATAAGCCGATAAAGAGTGCGGTCAATTTTAACTTCATTTTTTTATTCACATTTAATTTTTACTTTCTGCGCAAACAATACACCAAGAGAATCATCTTCATTTTTTTGAGATTTATCCAATGATGAAGCGTAGGATTTAATTTTTTCATCCACATTAGGTTCTAGCACCTCCCCTTTGCAGTTCGCAGGAAGTACTGAAAAATCAACCGCTCTTTTTCCTGTTTCTACATAACGCATTGCCACATAATAGGTACTATCATAAGTCATCAAGGTAAACTCATTATCTTTTAACTCCTGTGGCTGAGCTAAAAGAAAATCCAAATAATATTCCACATTATTGCCTTTAATATTCATCCCATAATTCTCAGGCTGTTTTTTATATTTGATTTTATGATTTTCTTTATCGAAGACATAACTAAAGTAATGCTCATTCACGATATTCACCATCACTTCATCAATGAGTTTTTGTTTAGCTGCTTTATCACCTTTCGTCTGCATCACATCATACAATACGGCTGAAGAGCTAGCTTCATCCAGTAGCCATTGGGTTGAAAAACCAATAAGTTGATTATCTTTCACTAACGGTTTGGTTTGCATATCAATAAAGGCGTGAGGATGTGCGAGAACCGAAAAAGGAGAAATTAGCGATAATCCAAGGAGTAATTTTTTAAACATAAATAAGAATAAAGTGGGCTAAATAATTGAATAGACAGATTTTATCACAAGCAGTTCCTAATCAAAATCGAATAAAAATCGATCTAAACGTAAAAAATCCTGTGATTTTCTTGATTTGTATCAACAAATTATTCATTCGCATTTCCATTATAACTGAAATTTATGTACTATTTGCCTCGTCAAGTGATTGCTTGATATTCATAAAGTTCCTAAATAAAATAATCATAAATATAGCTAAACTACTTTCCTACCACCCTATATGGGTGGTTTTTTTTGCCTTTCAAATAGCTTATTCCCTAAACATCAAGTAAAATAGCCGCACTTTTATTCATAACATCGAGAAAATTATGTCAACGCAATTTGTATATACGATGCACCGTGTCGGCAAAGTGGTGCCACCGAAGCGTCATATTTTGAAAGATATTTCTTTAAGCTTCTTCCCTGGTGCAAAAATCGGGGTTCTGGGCTTAAATGGTGCGGGTAAATCAACCCTCTTACGCATTATGGCGGGCGTGGATAAAGAGTTCGAAGGTGAAGCGCGTCCACAACCAGGTATTAAAATTGGTTATCTTCCACAAGAACCAAAACTTGATCCGCAACAAACTGTACGTGAAGCGGTAGAAGAAGCGGTTTCTGAAGTAAAAAATGCACTGACTCGTTTAGATGAAGTCTATGCGCTTTATGCTGATCCTGATGCGGATTTCGATAAACTCGCGGCTGAACAAGCGAACCTTGAAGCCATTATTCAAGCACATGATGGGCATAATTTAGATAACCAATTAGAACGTGCAGCAGATGCATTACGTTTACCGGATTGGGATGCAAAAATTGAGCATTTATCTGGGGGCGAACGTCGTCGTGTCGCACTTTGTCGCTTATTACTCGAAAAACCAGACATGCTCTTATTAGACGAGCCAACCAACCACTTAGATGCAGAATCTGTAGCATGGTTAGAGCGTTTCTTACATGACTACGAAGGTACCGTTGTGGCGATTACCCACGACCGTTACTTCTTAGATAACGTTGCGGGTTGGATCTTAGAGCTTGACCGTGGTGAAGGTATTCCTTGGGAAGGCAACTACTCTTCTTGGTTAGAGCAAAAAGAGAAACGTTTAGAACAAGAACAAGCAACTGAAAATGCGCGTCAAAAATCAATTGCGAAAGAGTTAGAATGGGTTCGTCAAAATCCTAAAGGTCGCCAAGCAAAAAGCAAAGCACGTATGGCGCGCTTTGATGAATTAAACTCTGGCGAATATCAAAAACGTAACGAGACAAACGAACTCTTTATTCCACCTGGTCCACGTTTAGGTGATAAAGTGATTGAGGTAGAACATCTCACTAAATCTTACGGTGATCGCACTTTAATTGATGATTTATCATTCAGCATTCCAAAAGGTGCTATCGTGGGTATTATCGGAGCGAATGGTGCGGGTAAATCTACCCTATTCCGTATGCTTTCAGGTCAAGAACAACCAGATAGCGGCTCAATTACAATGGGTGAAACTGTGGTACTTGCCTCTGTCGATCAGTTCCGTGACTCAATGGATGATAAGAAAACCGTATGGGAAGAAGTGTCTAACGGACAAGATATTCTCACTATTGGTAACTTTGAAATTCCAAGCCGTGCGTATGTTGGACGCTTCAACTTCAAAGGCGTAGATCAACAAAAACGTGTGGGCGAATTATCGGGTGGTGAACGTGGTCGTTTACACTTAGCTAAACTTCTACAACGTGGTGGTAACGTACTGTTATTGGACGAACCAACCAATGACTTAGACGTTGAAACCTTACGTGCATTAGAAAATGCGATCTTAGAATTCCCTGGTTGTGCAATGGTGATTTCCCATGACCGTTGGTTCTTAGACCGTATTGCAACTCATATTTTAGATTACGGTGATGAAGGTAAAGTGACGTTCTACGAAGGTAACTTCTCAGACTACGAAGAGTGGAAAAAGAAAACCTTAGGTGAAGCCGCAACACAACCACATCGTATTAAATATAAGCGTATTGCAAAATAAGAAATTAAAGTGCGGTCACTTTTGACCGCACTTTCCTTTTACATCTGGAGTGACTATGTTAGTTTATTTGCACATTGTTTGTGCATTTTTAAGTTTAGGATTATTAATTATCCGTGGGGGAATGCAATTAACTGGGAAAGATTGGCGAGCGATTAAACTGCTAAAAATTTTACCGCACTTAGTTGATACACTTTTAATTGCAAGTGGCTTAACGATTTTCTTCTTGGTCGGTTATCAGTTACAAAGCTGGCTCATCATGAAAATCATCATGCTTGTGCTTTATATCTTCTTCTCGGCTAAATATTTTAGTCGCAAAGCTACAAATCCAAATAATGCATTTCTGGTATTTGCTGTATTAAGTTTCTTGGGGGCAATTTTCTTTGCTTACCAACCAAACTTCATGGAAAGTTAATCATAAAAAAATCCATCTTCAATTGAAGATGGATTTTTTGTTTTATCTTAACCGCCCGCTAACTTTACTTTAAACCCTTTTTGTTCTAAAAGTTGTTTTAGTAAATCACGTTTTTCGCCTTGAATCTCAATATTGCCGTCTTTAACTGAACCACCACAACCACACCGTTTTTTAAGTTCAGCCGCTAACTTTTTCAATTCATCATCCGCTAAATCTAGCCCTGTAATCACTGAAACGCCTGCGCCTTTTCGACCACTCGTTTGTTTTTGGATGCGAACCACTCCATCACCTTTAGGGCGTTGTACTGGCTGCTTTTGCTCTTTAATTCGACCAACTTCGGTAGAATAAACTAAAGTACTCTCTGTCATATTACAAAAGAGATGAATTAATTGAACGAAGCACTTCTGCTGGATTTTCAGCTTGAGTAATTGGGCGACCAATCACCAAATAATCAGAACCAGAACGGATAGCCGCAGCAGGAGTCATAACGCGACGTTGATCGCCAAAATCACTTCCAATTGGACGAATCCCCGGTGTAACTAATTTAAAATCAGGGCCACAAGCATTACGTAAAATCTCCACTTCCTGTGGTGAACAAACGACGCCATCTAATCCCGCTCGCTGGGTTAAATGTGCAAGACGTAAAACATGTTCAAGTGGTGAAGAGTTAATACCGATTTGTAATAAATCCAAATCCTCCATACTGGTCAATACGGTTACTGCAATTAATAACGGTGCATCTTTTCCATAAGGCTCGAGAATTTTCTTCGCCTCTTCCATCATTTTCAGACCACCGCTAGCATGGACATCAACCATCCATACCCCTAAATCAGCCGCAGAACGCACCGCTCTTGCCACAGTATTCGGAATATCATGAAATTTAAGATCGAGGAAAACATCAAATTGACGCTCGTGTAATTGCTTAACGAAATTTGTTCCCAGTGTGGTAAACATTTCTTTACCCACTTTTAAACGGCATAAGCTTGGATCAATTTGATCCACGAGGGATAGCGCTTGTGCTTCTGTTTCGTAATCTAATGCAACGATTACTTTGCTATTCATAATTTTACCTCACTGTGTCAATTAATTATGTTCTGGTTTGATGGATTCCCACTGTTTGCAAGAAGGACAATTCCACATTAATTTATGGGTTTGATAACCGCAATTTGAGCAACGATAACCAAAGCTTTGCTTAATTCTCTCACCGACCATTTTATGTAGCAAAATTAAGCTTTCTTTACCTCGCCCTTCCTCTGCATCATCAATTTGAAATTGAATAAAACGGTGGAAAATAGATGTACTTGGATGTTTAGTAAGCTGTTGATAAAGTTTTGATTGTGCGGCACTCTTGCCATCTTTCTCTTCAATCAAGCTTGCTAACATTAAATCGACTTTAGTATTGTTAACCTGCTGACTGGCTCGAATTAGAAATAACTCAAAGTTATCTCTCTCTCCTAATTCATCATAACAATATTTGAGCGTTTTCAACACTTCACCAATATAAATTGGATTTTGCTCAAGAATATTCTCTAAAAAGTGAATGGCTTGACGATAGTTTTTATTGGCCATTTCTAAATCAGCAAGCAGCATTGATGCTCTCACACTGGTTGGAGATACATTCAGCGCTTTTTGTAAAATACTACGTTTTTCGACCGCACTTTCAAGTTCACCGCTTAAGGCATATTCACAATAACATTGTGCTAATTCCACATTATTTTCTTTGGGTGAGATCTTGGCAAGCTTCTCTGCGATATTAACGGCTTTTTTCCATTCTTTTGTTTTTTGATAAATCACCAAAAGCTGTTGAAGTGCATTTTCTGCAAACTCTGGCTCATCTACCATAATAATATAAAGGGCTTCAGCGCGGTCATAAAAACCGACTGTCATGAAATCTTTGGCAAGTTGCTGTTTAGCTAATAATTTTTGTTCGAAAGAATAATTGGGACTACGATCGAGTGCTTGATGGATCCGCAAAGCACGATCCACTTCACCTCGAGAACGGAAAAGATTACCGAGCGTTAACTCTGCTTCAAATTGTGAGTTGCTTTCAATTTCATTTTCTGTTTCTTGTTTTTGCAACATATCAAGAAACAAATCAACGGCTTTATCCGTTTGATTAGAAAGCAAAAAATTGACCCCCGTGACATAATCACGGGAGAGTTTATTACTAATATCTTCCTGATCTTTCTTGGCACTCCGATGCCCCATATACCAACCGTAAGCGGCGGCTATTGGCAGAAGCAGAAAGAGTAATTCAAGCATTATACTGCCTTATCGCGAGTAGTCGTTAATTCGTTAATTTGTAATGTTTGACGTTTAACTTGACGCGCTAACGACATATTTTTGAATTTTAATTTTAAGTAGAAGAATCCAGTAATTAACCAACCTAAAATTAATCCAAAACCAAATAAAATCGCGACTAGCGTTGAAAGTTGGAATTGGCTTTCAGCAACAATGTAGTTAAAGGTGATTACTTGATCATTATTCGCCCCTATAGTTACCGCAACGATTACGATAGCTAGCACAATAATGAGTCCGAGAATATATTTAATCATCACAATCTCCTTGTTAAGAATAGTTTTCATTATGCCAAAATTTGTAATAAAAAAACGACACCTAAGTGTCGTTTTATTGATATCGATTGGTATGTTTAAGCAAAAAAACATTTACACGATCTTTTTAATTCTTTACCTGCTTTAAAGTGCGGTACAGATTTAGCATCTAATTTTACAGAATCACCGGTTTTAGGGTTGCGACCACTCGCGGTTGACGATGGTGTAAAGAGAAGCTACCAAAACCACGAACTTCAATACGATTACCTTCTTCTAAAGATTGTGCAATGAGTTCAAGAATATCCTTTACAATACCTTCTACTTCTTTTGCGGATAAAGTTGGGTGCTTTGTTGATAGATTTTCAATTAGTTCAGATTTAGTCATCGTCAACTCTCCTTTAAATTTATACTTAAACTTATTATTAAGACTTACAGGTAATGTATTAGTTCATAATAAATTACCGCTAAATCCTTGTAAATTATAGCCGGTAATAATAAGGCTGAGTCCATGCCCAGCCTTATTCATGTGAATTAATTATTCACCTTTAGCTGCTTTGAAAGCTTCAGCCATTGCATTTGGAATAGCAACATCTTCTTGTTTGGTATTCACGTTTGCAACTGCAGCTGCTTCTTCAGCTTGATCTTTCGCTTTTACAGATAAGTGAACGATACGTGCTTTACGATCAACACCTGTGTATTTCGCTTCAACTACATCACCTGCTGCAACTTCGTTTGTTAAGTCTGCTGCACGGATATAACCTTCAACGCCACCTGCTAATTCAACTTTAGCACCTTTAGCGTCAGCTTCAACAACAGTTGCAGAAATTACTGCACCTTTTTTGTTGATCGCTACGAAGTTGTTGAATGGATCATCTTCAAGTTGTTTGATACCTAAAGAAATACGTTCTTTCACTGCATCTACTGCTAATACTACTGCAGAAACTTCGTCACCTTTTTTGTAGTTACGAACTGCTTCTTCACCTGCAACATTCCAAGAAATGTCAGATAAGTGAACTAAACCGTCGATTCCACCTTCAAGACCGATGAAGATACCGAAATCAGTGATTGATTTGATTTTACCAGTAACTTTGTCGCCTTTGTTGTGAGTTTCAGCGAATTGAGTCCATGGGTTAGGTTTGCATTGTTTTAAACCTAAAGAAATACGACGACGTTCTTCATCAACTTCTAACACCATTACTTCAACTGTATCGCCTAAGCTTACAACTTTAGATGGGTGGATGTTTTTGTTAGTCCAATCCATTTCAGAAACGTGAACTAAACCTTCAACACCATCTAAGATTTCAACGAAACAACCATAGTCAGTTAAGTTAGTTACTTTACCAGTTAATTTGCTGTTTACTGGGTGGTTTTCAGCGATAGCAACCCAAGGATCTTGACCTAATTGTTTTAAGCCTAAAGATACGCGAGTACGATCTTTGTCAAATTTTAATACTTTAACAGTTACTTCGTCGCCTACATTCACGATTTCGCTTGGATGTTTAACACGTTTCCAAGCCATATCAGTGATGTGTAATAAACCGTCAACGCCACCTAAATCTACGAATGCACCGTAGTCAGTTAAGTTTTTAACGATACCTTTAACTTCTGAACCTTCAGCTAGGTTCTCAAGGATTTGTTCACGTTCTTGGCTGTTTTCAGATTCGATCACTGCACGACGAGAAACAACAACGTTGTTACGTTTTTGATCTAATTTGATTACTTTGAATTCTAATTCTTTACCAAGTAGGTGATCAGCTTCACGCGCAGGACGTGTATCAACTAATGAACCAGGTAAGAATGCACGAACACCGTTTAACTCAACTGTGAAACCGCCTTTCACTTTGCCGTTGATTAAACCGATAACGGTCGCTTTTTCTTCGTAAGCTTTTTCTAATTCAATCCAAGATTCGTGACGAACTGCTTTCTCACGAGAAAGTTTAGTTTCGCCGTAACCATCTTCAACTGCATCTAAAGCTACGTTTACTGTGTCGCCAACTTTAACTTCAAGTTCACCTTGAGCGTTTTGGAATTCAGCAACAGGAATTGCAGATTCAGATTTTAAGCCTGCATCAACAAGTACAAAGCCTTTTTGAATAGCAACAACAGTACCGCTAACGATTGAACCTTGACGGGTTTCAAGGCCTTTAATGATTCTTCAAAGAGTTGAGCAAAAGATTCTGACATATAAATAATCTTCTTAATTTAAGTTAATAACATCCACATTAAGATCCATAAAATGCGGGGTTGAGGATAAATGTCTATTCTTCCTTGAATAAACAGTTAAATCGAAATTGACGCTTTTTCTTGAATATAAGCTAACGCTTGAGCAATGACTTCATCAATACTCAATGTTGTACTATCTAACAATAAAGCATCATCAGCCGGTTTCAATGGCGCAACCTCACGATTTCTATCGCGAAAATCGCGTTCTTGTATCTCGGCTAAAATCTGTGCAAAGTTACCATTAATTCCCTTATTTTGCAACTGTTTATAGCGTCTTTTTGCACGTTCTTCCGCACTCGCATCTAAAAACAGTTTTACTTGCGCATTTGGGAAAACCACCGTTCCCATATCTCGCCCATCCGCAATCAGACCGTCATTTTTGCCAAAATCCTGCTGAAGTTGCAGTAAAGCTGACCGCACTTTAGGAAAAACCGCCACTTTTGACGCAGCTTCCGCCACCTCTTGCGTACGGATTAAATGACTCACATCCATCCCTCCTAGAAGCACATTGACTTCTCCATTCTTTGGAATGAACTGAATATCTAAATGACGGGCTAACTCAGCTAATCCTTCTTCATCGGTTAAGTCTGCATGACGTTTCAGCGCAGCCAATGCCGTCACGCGATAAATGGCGCCACTATCTAATAAGGTAAAACCTAACTTCTCTGCTAATGCATAGCAAAGTGTTCCCTTTCCTGCCCCACTTGGGCCATCAACGGTAATAATCATACCCATAAATTACCTCTTATAATCTATCTATCATGCCCAACACTAATGCAGAGGATTGTTTTGCTGCAAGTGGGAGAAATTCTTCAAATGACATACTTGCTTCGCCATCACCTGCATCAGAAATAGCTCTAACGACTACAAACGGTACGTTAAAGGCATGACAAACTTGCGCAATCGCTGTTGCTTCCATTTCTACGGCTGTCACATTGGGGAAATCCGCTTTAATTTGAGCAATTTTTTCTTCGCTATTAATAAAGCTATCTCCCGAGCAAATTAAACCACGTTTTACATTTTGCCCTTGTGATTGGGCAATGTCGTCTGCTAAATCCGCTAATTGTTTATCAGAAAGGAAAGCTGCTGGATTTGCGGGTAACTGACCTTTTTCATAGCCAAATGCCATCACATCGGCATCGTGATAGCGGGTTTCATCGGAAATAACGATATCTCCTACTTTTAAACCTTTTGCGACACCGCCTGCTGAGCCGGTATTTAAAACCACATCCGGTTTAGCCAATTGTAATAAAGCGGTAGTGCCAATAGCCGCAGCGACTTTACCAATCCCTGATTGCAGTAAAGCGATCTCTTTGCCATTAATTTTGCCTTCAAAAATGACCGCACTTGCAACTTTTGTTTCTCTTTATCTGTCATTAATTGGGATAAAATTTCCACTTCTTGTGCCATTGCACCAACAATCCCGATTTTCATTATTTTTTCCTTTCTTGTTCGAGTTTATTCACTAAGAAATCTAATACTGCTACGCCATAATCATCGTTATACAGCGTACTCGCGGTGAGAACATATTTTCCGCCCACAACCACATAAGGGAAAAGTAAAGACACCATATTCTTCTGTCAAATAAATGGCGTTACTCACATCCTCTTTCACTTCTTTGGAATGGACGACCTTTATTAAATTCAGCTTTACTAATCCCTTGTGAGACAACCCATTCACGCATCTTATCTAATGTGGATAATTCGGTATAGCGTGCCTTTTCAGAGGTTTCAAATAACAGCACATCTGACAACTCACCCACTTTTAAACGCTGTAATGTATAGAATATTGTCGCTGAAAATTTAGCTTCGTTTGTAGCAACTGGATGCTCTTCTAATGCCACTTTATTAGGACGAATTTGGCTATAAAGTTGTAAGATATCTTGAGCTGAAGAACAAACTCGGCAGTCATAATCAAAGAAAAATTGGATCGGAATTTTACGATCGTTTCTTTTAGCTTGTTCAATCGGTTCTTGATATGAAAAATAATCTCGACCATCTTCAAACTGTGCCACATTTGCTGGTGGTAAGTGCGGTGAATTTTTGGCAGAAAAATCCTTTGCATTGACTTCACCGAATGCGACATTTGTCACACTCAGCAATATCATTGCAAAGGATCCTTTTAATAATTTATTCTGCCAAACTTTTTTCATAAATTAACCAATTGGTTCAATATAATCGACTAATAATTGGAGGTTTCGATTTCCACGAAACTCATTAATTTCTAACTTATAAGCAAATTTTGCCTGCTTAATCGACAAATCGGGATAATACCGAGTATCGATATTAAACGCAATGGCATCTAATAATGGACCGCCATTTTTAGGCTCAACGAGCATTTTTAAATGATTTTGATTCTGTCCGATTGCACGTTGCTCAAAAATTTTAAATTCACCATCAAAAACAGGCTCAGGAAAAGCTTGTCCCCAAGGTCCGCCAGATTTTATCACTTCTGCCGTTTCAATACTAAATTCATTTGCTTGAAGTTCACCATCCGTCCAAATCACACCTTGTAATTGATCTTCATTTAACCAATCTTGCACCGTTTGATTAAAAATCTTTTGAAAATCAGGGAAAAAGCTTTCTTTAATACTCAATCCTGCTGCCATAGCATGACCGCCAAATTTTAAAATCATATCCGGATGTTGGGAATGAATACGCTCTAATACATCGCGCATATGCAAGCCTTCAATTGAACGCGCAGAACCTTTTAAAATACCTTCTTGATCTTGTGCAAAAGCAATGACTGGTCGATGGTATTGATCTTTGATTCGAGAAGCCACAATACCTAATACACCTTGATGCCAATCTGGCTGGAATAAGGCTATCCCCATCGGTAATTCATCGGAAAGTGCGGTGAGATTTCGGCAAATTTCTAAGGCCTCTAACTTCATGCCTTGCTCAATTTCTTTTCTAGCTTGATTTAAACTGTCCAAATCTAAGGCTTGGGCTCTTGCCTCTTGCATGCTTTCTGCAAGTAATAACTCCACACCAACAGACATATTATCTAATCGGCCCGCAGCATTTAAACGGGGTGCAATCGCAAAGCCCAAATCAGCCGAACAAAGTTTTTCAACTTCTCGATTAGCCACTTCAGCGAGAGCAATAATTCCTGGTCGACAACGTTTTGCACGAATTCGCATCAACCCTTGATGGGCTAAAATACGGTTATTTTGATCAAGGGGAACAACGTCTGCAATCGTGCCGAGCGCAACTAAATCCAGTAATTCAGTAAAATTAGGTTGTGTTTCTGCCGTAAAAATACCCAACTCGCGAAATTTGGCACGCAAAGCGAGCATTAAATAAAACGCTACACCTACACCGGCTAAACATTTTGAAGGAAAACCACATTGTTGCAAATTTGGATTAACAATAGCATCAGCATTCGGCAGTATTTCTGGTGGCAAGTGATGATCGGTAATTAACACCTTCACACCGCGCTCTTTTAAATACGCCACGCCCTCAAAAGACGATACCCCGTTATCCACCGTCATTAATAACTGCACGCCTCTTTCCATTGCCATTTCAGCAACAGGTACACTCAAGCCATAGCCTTGCTCAAAACGATTTGGTACAAGGTATTCCACATCAGTAAAGCCAAGCATATGTAAAGCTAACACTGAAAGTGCCGTGCTGGTTGCCCCATCTGCATCAAAATCACCGACAATAACAATCTTTTGTTGCTGTTGATAAGCATCAACCAATAAATCTACGGCTTGTTGAATGCCGTGTAATTGATTGGGATTCAGCATTGATTGCAAAGTGCGGTCTAATTCTTGGCTGTTTTTAATATGGCGAGAACGATAGAGACGATCGAGTAATGCATTATCTGAAACAGGATTTCCGGCAGGAATTTCACGACGTTTGATGAGTTTTTTCACGGTGTTTTGTTATTTAAAATTATCACCTAAAGGAACATTTGATATGTGCTTTGATGATATGAATATTTAAAGGGCGTATATCATACGCCCTCACTACTAAAAATTATTGTGCAGATTCCTTCAAGGCAGCTAATAAATCTTTGGGTTTTAAATATCCCCCAATCAATTCACCTGTTGAAGTCACAATACTTGGCGTACCTTGCACACCGAGTTGTACACCTAAATCATAGTGTCTTTTCACAATGTTAGGTGTTTTCAATTCTTTCGGTAAGTTACCTTTTTCTGCTTCGTTCAATGCAAATACAGGATCTTTCGATGTCCAAATTGCTTCCATTTGGCGAGCGGTTTCATTCATTCCAGCACGTGGGAATGCAAGATAACGAACAGTAATACCTAAATCATTATATTCTTTCACTTGTTGATGAAGGATATGGCAATAATGACAAGTAATATCCATGAATACGGTCACAACATATTTTTCATTTTTTGCCGGATAAACGATCATTTCGCTTTTTAATGCATTCACTTTATCTGCTAAAAATTTACCCGCTACATCAACCGGGCCTTTATTTGTTAATTCATACATTTTGCCTTGCAAAACATATTGACCATTTTCGCTCACATATAAAATGCCTTGATCAGTCACGGCTGTTTTAAGACCTTTTACCGGTGAATCTTTCACTTCAATATTTTTCGCACCTAATGCCTGTAACTTCGATTTAATCTCAGCATCACTCGCCATTGCAGTGGCAGAAGCTGTGATTAAAAGTGCGGTCAGTAATTTCTTCATATTTCTTTGTTCCTAAATTTATGAAAATAAGCGCAAATTATAAAGGAATTGAGAATTTATGCAAAATTGTTATTCCTAAAAAATAACCGACTAAAAACATCAAATAAATAGTTGACGAAATCACTACATTTTTTTTACAATGCGCCACGTACCCATGTAGGGGTACAAATTTTATTTTATTCAAAAGAGGTTATCTCAATGAAAAATTTATTAAAAATGACAGCTATCGCAGCATTAACTTTCACTTCTATCAATGCATTTGCTGCATCTCAACAAGCTGAAGAAGTGAAAAAGTTTCAAGCGTGGGAAGAAACAGCAAGTAAAAAACTTGAAGCAAGTTTTGATGCAGTAGGTGCGGCTTCTGCAACTAGCAATGCAACTGAAACTGAAGCGGCTGTTGCAGCATTTGATAAACAAGCAGCAGAAAATGTAGCAGAATTAGAAGCTTTGGGAATTAAAAGTGAAGAAGTTTCACCACTTGTTTCTATGTATAAAGAATACGTAGATGCTGAAAAAGAAGTGGCTCAACTAATTTTATGTCTCAAGTCAAATCACCATCTCTTGACAATGCTGGTAAAGTTCCTGAAGCTGTCGCAAAAGCAAACCGCAAAAAGACGATGCTATTGACAAATTAGCAGATCAATTAGAAGAAAAATTCCCTGCAGAGGAATAATTTCATTCTTTTTAATCGTACTTAAACCTTATTTATTTCAGAAATAAATAAGGTTTTTTGTTTCTCTATAATCTACCCAACCCAAAGCATATCCTTTATAATCCATCTCCAATTTAGCTTAAAAACTTAGTCATTATGTTTGAAATCAATCCAATCAAAAACAAAATCGCCGACCTTTCCGAGCGCACTTCTGTGCTTCGGGGGTATCTTTGACTTCGACGCAAAAGTTGAGCGTTTAGAAGAAGTTAATGCCGAATTAGAACAACCCGATGTGTGGAACGATCCTGAAAAAGCCCAAGCTGCTAGGGAAAGAACGCGTTTCACTTGAACAAGTGGTTGATACCATCAAGAATTTAGAACAAGGTTTAGAGGATGTTGAAGGGCTGCTTGAATTAGCCATTGAAGCGGAAGATGAAGAGACCTTCAATGAAGCCGTTGCTGAATTAGATGAGCTTGAACAACAACTTGCAAAATTAGAATTCCGCCGCATGTTTAGCGGTGAACATGATGCGTGCGATTGTTATGTCGATTTACAAGCAGGTTCCGGTGGAACAGAAGCGCAAGACTGGACGGAAATGTTACTTCGCATGTACCTTCGTTGGGCTGAAAGTAAAGGCTTTAAAACAGAATTAATGGAAGTCTCTGATGGTGATGTGGCAGGTTTAAAATCAGCGACGATTCGTGTTAGTGGCGAATATGCTTTCGGTTGGTTACGTACGGAAACCGGTATTCATCGTTTAGTACGCAAAAGCCCATTCGACTCTAATAACCGTCGTCATACATCATTTGCAGCGGCTTTCGTTTATCCTGAAATTGATGACGATATTGATATTGAAATCAATCCGGCTGATTTACGTATTGACGTTTACCGTGCATCTGGTGCGGGTGGTCAGCACGTCAATAAAACTGAAAGTGCGGTGCGTATTACTCACATGCCAAGTGGGATTGTCGTGCAATGTCAAAACGATCGTTCTCAACACAAAAACATAAAGATCAAGCCATGAAAGCAGTTAAAAGCGAAATTGTATGAGCTTGAGTTACAAAAGAAAAATGCGGACAAACAAGCGATGGAAGATAATAAATCTGATATCGGTTGGGGCAGCCAAATTCGTTCTTATGTGTTAGATGATGCGCGTATTAAAGATCTCCGCACTGGCGTAGAAAATCGTAATACACAAGCCGTACTAGATGGCGATCTCGATCGCTTTATTGAAGCAAGCTTGAAAGCGGGACTTTAATCATCTCTTTGATACAAAAAAAGTGCGGTCAATTTTAACCGCACTTTTTTATTACACCTTCTTCTTTTTCTTTCAGTTTATTCTTGCCTAGCACCGTATCTTTCATTACCGTGAGCAATTCTTTTTGAACATGAGAAAGCTTTGGCTTTTCTGCTTTATCAAATGCCAATGGACGACAAAACTCCATAGCCTTAATGCCCAATCGAGCTGTCAATAATCCCACGCCGATCCCCTGTGCAGCTCGTGCAGAAAGTTTTGCGGTAATATCTTGCGAAAGCCAATCCATCCCTAAATCTTGCACGATTTCAGTCGCACCAGCAAAAGCAAGATTCACCAATACCATTCTGAGCAAACGAAGACGGGTAAAATACCCAAGCTCAATCCCATAAATCGCTGCAATTTTATTGATTAAACGAATATTTCGCCACGCAATAAAAAACATATCAATAACAGCTAAAGGACTGATTGCCACAATCACCGCTGATTCTGCTGCCATTTTCGTAATCAGTTTTTTCGCTTTTTGATCAAAAGACTGTAACACCGTCTTTGACTAAATAAATGGGTAACTTCGCGAGCAGAATAACTTTCATTCAACTGTTTTTCCCATTGGACAATTGCGGGATGCTGCGAATCCAATTTTAAGGTATCAGCAATCGATAAACACAAGGCTTTTCCTTTCTCACTATCCTGTTCAGAAAAAACTTGATGATTTTTAACCGCACTTTCACCTATTAATCGCTGACTTTGTTCTTGTAAATTCAAACGTTTTTTAAGTTTCACCAAACGTCGCCATTCTGCGATGATTTCAGATAAACCAAACATCACCACAACAAAACTCACCAAGGCAAAAGCAAGGTAAATCCATTGTTGATTTTGATAACTGTCCCAAATCCATTGAACAGATTGTGCAACCGTCGCCCCTAAAAATAAAAGTGCGGTCAATTTTCAACGCCGTTTTCCAACCACTCGATTTAGGCTTCACTATTTGCTCAAATTGCTCGTCCAACAACTCCCCTTCTAAAGGTTCATTATCGATGGTTGTTTCAACATTATAAAATTCCTGCTTAGGCAGAATTTCTTCCTCTTCTGGTTGTTGAGATTGTGTGAAAATTTGTTTTGTCATTATTCTTTCCAATAAAAATAGAAATGGTATTTTACTTCGAATTTCTTTAGCAAATCTTAAATGGCTGAAATAAAAAAGCAATATTGACTAGAAAATAAAATGAGCTACTATAGCCATTGTCCACAATTAGTTTATCTAATGTGTTAAGTTTTAACTGTTAACTAACTAGAAGGATCTTTTCATGAAGAAACTTATCGCCACTGCGGTGCTCTCCGCATGTTCTATGGCTTACGCCAATACCGACATTCCAAACTACAATACCGATTCTCATCTGTATGAATTCACTCAAACTTATGACTTAGTTGCGCCAAAAGGTTCGCAAGGACAAGCGAATCTGTGGGTGCCTTTACCGTTTAATGGCGAGTATCAACAGGTAAAATCTATCCATTTTGAAGGTAACTATTTGGATGCCTATGTAACAGAAAACAACAAATATGGTGCGAAAACCCTCTTTGCAACTTGGGATAAAGATGCACAAAAACGCGATTTAAAAATCACAATGGTGATTGAAACCAAAGATCGCGAACCAATGGTTAAAGGTGCATTAACAAATTACAAGCCACCAAAAGATGTTCACTATTCTGTTGATGTACAAGAATATTTAAAACCGACTCAACATATTAAAACAGATGGTATTGTGAAACAGTTCGCCGATAAAATTGTAGGCACTGAAACTAATCCATTGAAAAAAGCGGAGTTGATTCACCAATGGATCGTCAATAATATGGAACGTGATAATTCCGTTTTAGGCTGTGGCGATGGTGATGTAGAAAAAATTCTGACCACTGGCGTGTTAAAAGGTAAATGTACTGATATTAACTCTGTTTTTGTAGCATTAGCTCGTGCATCTGGTATTCCGGCTCGTGAAATTTTCGGTATTCGTTTAGGTGCAGCGGATAAAATGGGCAAATATTCCAAAGGTGCATTCGGTAGTGCGGATGAACATGGCGTAGCAAACGTAAGCGGTGGTCAGCATTGTCGTGCTGAGTTCTATCTTGCTGGATTCGGCTGGGTGCCTGTTGATTCTGCCGACGTGGCAAAAATGCGTTTAGCGGAGAAAAAATCGGTTGACGATAAGGATACACAAGCCGTTGCCAAATACTTATTCGGTAACTGGGAAGCTAACTGGGTAGGCTTTAACCATGCGCGTGACTTCGATTTATATCCGCAACCAGAACTTGCCCCACTCAATAACTTTGGCTATCCGTATGCCGAAATCGGTGGTGACCCGTTAAATTCATTTGATCCAAAAGAATTTAAATATGACTACGTCTCTAAAAAGCTCTAATAAATCTTTTTGGGTTGCGATTGCCACCGCGTTAAGTGCTGCGGTGGCATCAACCTTGTGTTGTATTGCGCCTTTAATCTATTTAGTATTTGGCGTGTCATCCACATGGTTGATTGGCTTGGGTGAATATGACTATTTACGCATTCCTATGCTTATCGTTTCATTATGCGCCTTTGCCTACGGCTTTTGGTTGCTAATGTTTTCCAAAAAAATCATTTGCAGCAAATACATTTCCCGTAAAAAGCTCATTGTTTTGTATTGGATTGTATTTATCGTCATGCTCTTTTTCTTAACTTATCCAACCATTTTACCGTGGATTTTAGAGCTTTCTAATTAGGAACAAAAAATGAAGAAATTAACGACCGCACTTTTGCTTTCATTATTCACTTTCTCTATCGCTCAGGCGGAAGAAACAAAGCAAGTTGTGTTAAAAGTGAATGAAATGAACTGCCAGCTTTGTGCTTATTTAGTGAATAAAGAGTTACGAAATATTGATGGCGTGATTTCCACTAAAGCATCCATTAAAGATAGAACTGTGACTGTTGTAGAAGATCCGAAAGTTGCTGATGAGCAGTTAATTAATGCAATTCATAAATTGGAATATACGGCGGAAGTGGTTAAGTAAAACGATAAAAATAAAAGTGCGGTCAAAATTGACCGCACTTTTTTATCTTTAGAGAATCGACTTATTTAATCACGCCACATGCCATACGTGGGCCGCCACCGCCAAGTGGAGCTGGATGATCTGAGTGGTTATCGCCACCTGCGTGAATCATAATAGAATGACCACGAACTTCATCTAATTTTTTAAGACGTGGCGCTAAAACAGGGTTAGTTGCTGTACCATCATGTAATACAGTTAAAGCCGGTAAGTCACCTAAGTGAGCATCATCTTGCCATGGGATAACCATGTTGTTTTGCGCCTTTAGGATCCCAGTGACCGCCAGCCGCTAAACCTGCGGTTAATTTACCGTCTTTTTCTTTTGGATCACAGCTTGGATTTTCATGAATGTGGAAACCATGTAAACCTTCAGCTAAACCTTGTAGATTTGGTGTAAATACTAAACCATAATTTGATTCAGTAATGGTTACAGTCCCTACATCTTTGTTACCATTTGCAGGATCTAATTGTTGTACTTTTACTTCGATTGAAGGACCTGCTGGTTTTGCCATATGGTCATGTGCATTTGCCACGCCAGCAGCACAAATTCCGCTGATTGCTAATGCTAAGAGAGTTTTCATTTTCATTATAAGCTCCTTTACTTTAGAAAGACTCAAATTAATTCTACCTAAATACCAATAAAAAAATAGTGGTTTATATTAAATATTTGACAATTAAATTGATTTGATTTTTCTATCAATCGTAAATTAAGTTACGGGTTATTAATTATTTTTGCGTTTCATTGTAGTACTGATACGCTTTATCCATATCTTCAAAATGATGCATGATGCCATTTTCCAATACTACCGCATTATCACAATAAGATCTCATTGCACTGGGACTGTGTGAAACCAAAATAATTGAACGATCTTTGCGCTTTTCAAATAACTCATACTTACATTTCTCTGCAAATCGCGAATCCCCTACCGCAATAACTTCATCAATTAAGTAACAATCAAATTCAACAGAAAGAGAAAGGGCGAATGCAAGTCGAGCTTTCATCCCGGAAGAATATTTCTTCACTGGCTCATACAGATAATCGCCTAATTCAGAAAATTCTTTTGTAAAACGAGTGACATATTCAGGATCAACATCATATAAACGGCAGATAAAACGCAGGTTATCCATACCAGTTAAGCTACCCTGAAATGCGCCACTAAAAGCTAATGGCCAAGAAATACTCATCGAGCGCTCAATGGTTCCGCTTGTAGGTGGTTCAACGCCACTAATTAAGCGAATGAGGGTTGATTTCCCCGCACCGTTCCGACCTAAGATCCCAATTTTTTCACCTTTTTTAAGCTCAAAATTGATATCTTTTAGTACCGTTTTCCAACCACTATTAGTGTGATATTTTTTACACACATTATTCACACGAATCATTGTGGCTCAATCCCCTTACTAAAGTTTTTAACCATCACCAAACCAATTAGTAATAAAGCCAAATCACTTATAACTAAAAATCCAATACTCTCATAAGTAACTACCGTATCCCCAAAGTAGCCATGGCGAAACATTTCTGTGCCATGAATCATTGGAAGCCAAAGCGCAATAGATTGAGCCTGTGATGGAAGGTTATGAACAAAGAAAAATGCCCCAGAAATTGGTAACAATACGAAACTTAAGGTTCCCCAAATTTTACCAAATGCATCAAATTGTTGAGCTACAGCACAAATAATTAGACCTAAACCAAAAGCAAATATAGCCATGAGAAACCAAGCAGTTAGCATATAAAGTACATCGTGTGGCGCATCAATCCAACCAATCATCACTAAGATTGCCATAAAAAGAATTTGAGCAATTGAAGCCCCTGCAACTTCAAGCAACACGCGAGTAAAAATAGTGTCGAGCACTCGAACATTTCGGTGATAAAGTAAGCTTAAGTTTGCAGAAATCGAGCCAATAGCGCGATTAGAAGCATTTCGCCACATCATAGCCATTGGATAGCCAGTCATGACAAAAGAAATCATATTCAATGTAGAAAACTTATCTGCACGAATAAATTTCCACATCATCACTATAAAAAAAGTCATGAGCAAAGGCTCAACAAACAGCCAGAAAAAGCCGATATTTTGACGCCCATAACGAGTGATTATTTCACGCATAAGCAACGCGTTAATCACCCGTCCTTGAATAGCTAATGACTGTTTAAACGTTGTTTGATCACCATATTGCATTAGTTTTTATGCTCTCTTATGCTCGCGATGAGTAAGCTCAATACACCATATAACATTAAGCCAATAATAAAGGTTGCAATAATATTATAGATACGACTTGGCTCTAATGCCCAGTCTGGCTTGCTTGGTTGGCTAATGACTTCCAAATAAAGTTGTTGGCGATCAGCCTCACCACGTGTATTTTGCAAAGAGGTCATTGCTGCGGTTAGTTGCTGTTGTGCTAGCTCATTGTCCAACACTAAACGCTGATAATCTGCTGTTTGTGTTGCAGCTGAATTACCATTCCCTGATAATTGACGAATCTGTTCATCAATTTCTTTTTTCAAACTTTTTTGACGCATTTGCAATGCGGGAACTTGCGGGTTATCAGGTGTAATCGAAACTAATTGAGCTAGTTGAGTTTCAACTCGAATCAATTCACTTTTCAACGTTGAAATTAATGACATTTGTACACCAGATTGTGCTGGTAAATCAAAAATCTTATTTTTGATACGGTACTGACTTAGCGCATGAGCTGTTTTATTTACATTTTTCTCTGCATCAATGACAGCTTGTTCAGCAAACTCAATGGTATCTTTTCTTGCTCGCTCATTTAATCGATTGATTAATGATTCACCTTCTTTTAATAAGCGTTCATTGATTTGATAACCTTCTTCAGCATCAAAAGCACGCACTCGCAATGTCGCAATACCAGAAATAGAATCTACATCAACACTCAAACGCTCTCTAAAATAACGATAGAATGCCTCTTGAGTATCATTGAATCCAAACCCATTAAAGCGGCTTAATAAATCCCCTTTTTCTGAATAAAAAGTACGAAGGGGTAAGTTTTGCTCTAACTCAGCTAATGCTGTGCGTGAACGCATGTACTCTTGTACGGAATAAGTATCATCTTGTGAACGTGAAAAACCTGTACTTTGTAATAATGCTCCAACGCCACTTAAAGAAGATTGGCTATGCGGAGAACGCACAACAAAGCTTGATTCTGACACATAAATATCGGACGCAAACAGTCCAAAATATACAGTCGAAAAAGCAGTTGGAATCAACACTGTTAGACTTAAAAGTGGTTTCATTTTCTTCCAGAATGATTTCTTCTTTTTCATCGGTATTGCCGGATTTTCGGTTGTCATGTTATCCCCTTAAATTAATAACTTCTGATCGTATTGGTCGTACTCGTTACCGGCGAGGTAATCGAGAAAATCATTCTCAAGAATTTTTGGAATTCTGAAAGCGGTGCATTCGACACATATACAATATCTTTATCTTGGATAGGGAAACGTTGTAATAAAAACATGGTTTCCGGTTGTAATAAATTCGCACGGTATACGGTTGGCACTTCCATGCCATTACCATACCCCTTAGCCGCCCATTCTTGCTGTGCTTTAGAGTCTAATTGTGCAAACGGCATATAACGGAATACAAAGACACCTCGCGGGTCAGAACGCGTATCAATCAAACCGCCCATTTTACCAATCGCTTCAGCAAGCGTAATACCACTGCTAGAAAAACGTAACTGTTGGTTATTACCTACAGCGCCTAGCCCTGTGAATTTATATGGCGTATTTAAAAGTGAAACCACATCTCCTGCACGCAATACAATATTTTGCTTAGGATCAGAAATCAAGGTTTCAAATGCCAATGTTTTCACTTGATTTCCTCGCGTAAGCTGAACGGTCACATCTTCAATATTTTCTGTTGTTCCACCTACAGCAGCCACTGCATCTAAAACACGTTCATCATTTGCGGTTAATGGCATACGCACAGTGCTACCTTGACGAATAACAGTAACATCTGATGAATTATTGTTAGCAATTTTAACCACTGCTTGAGGTTGGTTTGCTTACGTCTAAGGCTTGCCACAATTTGAGCTTGAATAGCCTCTGGCGTCTTACCTGCGACACTGATATTTCCAACAAATGGGACGGTTACCGTACCATTTTTATTTACGATTTGTGAAGGTAATTGTGTAACATGGCCACTGCCCTGTCCTTCACTACTAAAGGTTGTACCAAATAACACTGCTGGAGGAGCTTCCCAAATGGAGATCTCTAATACATCACCCACATTTACAGCACCGGCATAACCGCTGCTACCAAGCACATCCGCAAACCCTGAAAAGCGTTGGCTTTGTTGTGCCATGTACATTTGTTGCACGAGTAATTCATTTAACTCAACAACATTAACTTTTGCTGCTAATTCAGATGCATCAGCCCCTTGGTTCATATCCAACACCGCTGAATGACTTGGTCCTGAAGTGGGTAGAGAAGAACAAGCGGAAAGTCCAAACATCAATGCAAAGCTGACCGCTTTTAGTGGATAATTTTTCATTGAATATCTCATCTCATGATTAGGAATAAAAAACGTCAAGATTTGACAAATACTGCACAAATCATTTTCGCCCATATTCGTGAAAATAATTCTGTTGAGTATAACATTTATTCAATCAGGAATGAAAACGTTATTCACCCTTTTAACATTAATCCAATTCATAATTATTTCAGTTTTAATGAATCATTATAATACATAAAATTTATTTTAATTTACTTTTTTTAATACTGACAACTCATACCAAATAGGCTAAGATTGAGCATCTAAGCTTGATCCAAACTACAGTACAAGCAGTAAAGCTAATAATGATTCTAACTATATATTAGAGTTAATAATATTAAATATAATTAGTAAGGTTATATTAATATGAAAAAAACTAAAAAAATTTGTTACGAAACCACACATATTTTTTTCCGTGACGCATTGAATAATAAATACCCTATTATAAATAATGAACAAGGAATTAAAGAATTAGATGAACGAGCTGTTCTCTCTCATCAAGAAAATCTGGAAAAACTAGAAAGCTCGCTAATGAATACATCAATACCCATTGATGTCGTTTTTACATGGGTTAATGATAAAGATGAAAAATGGCAGGAAAAGAAACAGCACTATTCGAAACTAGCAAACAACTGTGCACTTTACGCAAAAGATGAAGCCAGATTTGAGGAACATAACGAGCTATTTTACTCTGTCAAAAGTGTACAAAAATTCTTACCCTGGGTACGATACATTTTTATCGTAACAGATAATCAAATACCACATTGGCTTAATAATGAAGATCCCCAAATTAAAATTGTGGATCATCGTGAGATCATTGAGCAAGATTATCTTCCTACATTTAATTCACATGTTATTGAAGCTAATCTACATAAGATTCCAAACCTAAGTGAACATTTTATTTATTTTAATGATGATGTATTTGTGGCTAAGCCTTTACAGAAGAGCCATTTTTTTAAACCTAATGGATTAGCGTCTATTTTTCTGTCCATCAAAAATCTAGATAAAATGTATGCAAAGGGTACAAGTACACCAACATTGCTCGCTTCGATGAATTCAAGAAGATTATTGAGAAAACTGTATGGACAAGAATTAAACGTACAAACACCGCTAATTCATTCCTATATTCCACTCAAGAAAAGTGTTTTTTTGAAAAAAATATGGAGTGTGTTTAAAGAAGAGATTGAAAGCTTTTTATCAAATAGATTTAGGGGTAAAAACGATCTTAATCTTGCTACTTTTTTTGTACCTTATGCCATGTATTTAGAGGGAAAAAGTGTTCTTACACCTGAAATTTGCTATTACTTTAATATTCGCTCTGCAAATGCTAAGACTCAGTATAAAAAGTTACTAAAGAAAAAATATTCATCAAATCAACCGCACTCTTTTTTTGTGCTAATGATTTTTAATAGTAAAACCCAAGTATCAAATTATAATAATCAATTAACTGAAGTTTTAGAAAAGTATTATAAATAAGGATTACACATGAATAAATTAGATAAGAAATTAAGAAAAGCTTATGCGTGACCCAAAAATTATTTTTTTACAGACATGTATAAGAAACGTAAAAAAATCAAATTAAAAAAATACTATCCCATTAAAAACTCAAGGAATTCATCAATATACTGTTGTATCAGCAGTATATAATGTTGAAAAAAATACCTTGATGAATTTTTTTCTAGCTTAACAAAAACAGAGTCTCAATTTTAAGAATCATATTCAGCTAATATTAGTTGATGATGGTTCTACGGACTCGTCTGCAAAAATTATAAAAAAATGGCAAAAAAATTTCCCTCATAATATTCAATATATTTATAAAGAAAATGGGGGACAAGCATCGGCACGTAACTTAGGACTAGAATATGTTCAAACTGAATGGGTAGTATTTACGGATCCAGATGACTACTTACATACCGATTATTTCAAATCTATTGATTCACAGCTACAAAAAAAGACCAGATCTAGCTATGATAGCTACTAATATGCTCTTTTTTTATGGAAAAATCAAAAATATAGTAAAAGATACTCACCCTCTTAAATTTAGATTTAATGACGACGCATATGTAAAAAAATATCTAACTTAGATAAACTCATTAATCTATCTGTAGCCACCACATTCTTTAAAAATGTCTGAAATTAGGAAAAAAATAAGATCTATTTTGATAATAGAGTAAAAACCTAATTTTGAAGATGGCAAATTTATTGCTGATTATTTATTCAACCTTCAAAACGGTTATGCTAACTTTTGTAAATCTGCAATCTATTTTTTTATAGAAAAAGAGAAGATAACTCATCAACTTTAGATGGTTCTTGGAAGAAGCCTGAAAAAAATACTCTGATGTTTTTGAGTTCGGATTTCTCCCTATGCTAAAAAAATTATAAGGATAAATTTAAATACATTCCTAATTTCATTCAAAAAAACTGCCCTGTATGATTTGGGTTGGTATATTCAATATTTATTAAATTCTCCAGAAAAAAATTAATTTTCTTGACGAGGATGCTAAGCAAAAAAATTCTATCATTTTATAGATGAAGCATTTTCATTTATTGATGAAAAAAACATTATGGAATTTGGATTAGGTGGGATCTGGATGTTTCATAAAGTTGGAATGCTTGGTGCTTTTAAAAATGCAGAACCACCATTCCAAATGGCTTACATTGAAAACATAGATAGAGAACAAAAACAAATACTAGTTAGCTATTTTACATACTTTGATTTCCCTTTTAGTATCGAATCTAAAACGGGAGAAATTTTCCCAGAATATTCAAAAACAGTAAAAAACACATTTAATGATAAGCTTTTTGTGTATGAAAAGAGACTTTGGGTTCCATATGGCAATATTCCATTATCTGAGAAACTTAAAATATCTCTTAACTCTAAAAAAATGCGTATATCCATCCTTGGAAAAGTTTTTAACAATGGAATCTCTCCAAAAGAAATTGAAGATCTATTCACATACTCTGAAAAATATCTGAGTGATGGTAGTTGGCTACTTATGGATCGAGAAACGAAGGCTGATGATAATGCGGAGCATTTATATCGTTATATAATGAAAAACCATCCTAGCCAAGTTTGCTATTTTGCATTAAATAAAAGTTCATCTGATTGGAATAGGCTTGCCCAAGAAGGCTTTAAATTAGTGGAATTTGGAACAAATGATTTCAAAAATAAATTATGCAAAGCAAGTAAAATTATTTCAAGTCATTTAGAAGCTCATATTAATAACCATTTTGGAGATTTATATGAATTTAGTAAGAAATTTGTATTCTTACAACATGGTGTAACAAAAGACGATTTGTCTAGATGGGTTAATACCAAAAAGAATCTACATTGTTTTGTGACAACTACTCAACCAGAATATAACTCAATAGTACAGAACCTAAATAAATATAAATTAACAGAAAAAGAGGTTGTATTAACGGGATTTCCTCGATACGACAGTCTTTTCTCTAAAAAAGTAGATAATAGTAATCAGATTCTTATTATGCCAACATGGCGAAATAATATTGTTGGAACTAGTACGGCAGCTGGAGCAAATACCCGTACCATCAATAAAAATTTTATGGAAACTGAATATGCTAAACATTGGTATAGCCTACTTCATTCATCAGAGTTGAAAAAAATGATTGATGAATACAACTATGAGGTTATTTTTGCTCCACATCCTAATATTCAGCCATACCTCAATCAATTCAAGGTACCTAAATATATAAAATGTTGGTCTGGAGAAAGCGGAGATAAAAGTATACAAGATTTATTTGGTGAGTCCTCTATCTTAATAACTGACTACTCTTCTGTAGCATTTGACATGGCTTATCTGAATAAAGCAATTGTGTACTATCAATTTGATAAAGAATCTTTCTTCTCAGGGAATCATACTTATCAACAAGGCTATTTTTCATATGAGAAAGATGGCTTTGGCCCTGTTTTATACACGGAAAAAGAACTTTTATCAGCATTATCCTCAATAATTCAAAATAATGGAAAACCTAATAAGCTATATGAAAAACGTATAAAAGAAACATTTCCATTTCAAGATCAAGGAAACTGTGAACGTGTTTATCAGGCAATTATAAACCTAGATCGTGATAGCAATCGGAATAAACTTCCTATTATTGAATCGATGATAGAACAAGCTGAGAAATATCAAAACTGGAGACTTATTGAAAACTCGCACCAAGTTAATGCTTGATTCAAATTACTTTTTCTACTAAAAAAAGAAAAAAAGAAAAGTATGAAAATAAACATTTTAATGCTTTTATTTATGAATAATAATTTTTTTGAATTATTAGATACTTTAAATAAAAAGTAGCATTACACCGAACCAATTAGAATATTGGAAAGCTAAGATCGATTTACAACTTGGAAAACCTGAAAATTATGTTTCATATTTTTGCTAAAAAAACAATACATTATCTGTATATGAAAAATCTATTAGCTTTAATATACTCGGCATATATCAAAACAAGAAGATGCTTATAAACAAATCTTAGAAAAAAAGTTAAGAAAAAGTAAATCTTTGACTGAAAGCACTGAAAAAAATTATACTTCTGGCCAAAGAAATTTATTTGGATAATCTTGAATTTGGACTAGACATTATAGAATCCTTGTTAGAGAAAAATGTCTAAAAAAATGATAAAAATTCTATTTAAACTTGAATTGATAGCATCATATTTATGCATGGATATTTTTTTAAATTAAAAAGAGTCTCATCAATATCTTGTTGAATATGAAAAAGAATGCTATAAGCGATCCAGCATGCCGCATAGCAATAGCCAGATTAGCCAAGATAAATAATAATAAAGCAAAACTAGTTGACCAACTGGATAAGGCTTTTGGAGAAGAGCATATTATCTTAATGCCATCAGATCTATATATAGACTATCTACAAGGAATTGAAAAATAACCATAAAAAAAGGTTAATTATTTATTAGATCAGTGGATAACCATGCAAAAAAATAATATAGCCTTGATTAATTTTTAAAGTCAAAAATTTTTATTAAATGAAAATAAATGGCAAGATATAATCTCTCTTCTGGAAAAAGGATGATATTTTTGAAAGAAGAGTCTCTTGCATACGCGTATGTATTTTCGCTTTTCAAATTAGGTAAATTAGATAAAAGCAAATTCTCTATTTGGAAAAAAATAGATAAAAAAAGAAAGTTATTTTTTTATTGGAAATTAGCTGCTGAGCATGCTGAAAAAAATAACAACATCGAATTACTTAAAAATATGCTTAGAGAAGCAATATAACTGTGCAATATATTTAACACAATAATATATTTTTTTTCATAACCCAAAAAAATAGGAGCTACCATGTCTACATCTAAACAAGTATTACAACTTATCTCTCAAATCGTACAGAAAGATGTTTCTGATTCTGAAGAATTACTTTCATCAGGATTAATAGACTCTGTAAGTGTAATGGATTTAGTTGTTGCAATTAAAGAAACATTCCATGTAGAGATTCCCTTTGAGGAAATCGTGGAAATTATGAGCAATTCATCTACAATTATTGAATACGTAGAAAAAAACATAAAAAAATAAGGGTATCCAATGAAAAACAATTAATGATTTCTCTAATTTAGAAGAATTCTTAAACTATCGCCTAGAAAAACACGCAAGGCATTGCTCTTGTAAATTCTAAGGAAAGTTGTACATGGAATGATTTACAAAGCAGAATTAAAAAAATTTTATTGAGAGATACTCTTCTCTTAATAAAAATAATAACATTCCATTAGTGATATATGGGCATAAAGAGATCGATTTCGTTATAGCAATTTATGCTTGTTTATTACACAAAATCCCTTTCATTCCTGTTGATAACATTTATCCAAAAAGTCGCTTAGACTATATTTGTGATATGTCTAAGGCAAAATTTATCTATCATTGCCAAGGAAGTCAATTCGAAAAAGTAACTGATGATTCAATCGAATTATCTGAAAAAGACTTAGCTTATATTATCTTTACATCAGGAACAACCGGACAACCAAAAGGGAGTTCAAATCGGAAGAGAAGCTACTTTCAATTTAATGAAATGGATGACATCTCAATTAAAACTGTCATCTAAAACTGCTTTTATGAATCAAGCACCTTTTGCTTTCGATCTTTCTATGTATGAAATTTTTGGCAACCTCGCCTACGGCGGAAAAATTGTTTTAAGTAGCCGAGAAGACTTAACTAACCTTTCTAGCTGGCTGGATTATATCGCAAAAGAACAGATCTCAACTTGGGTATCAACGCCTTCTTTTGCAATGCAACAAGTTCTTAATCCTAAGTTTAATCAGGAGAATCTTCCTTCTATTAAAGAATTTCTATTCTGTGGAGAAAAATTAGGAAAACCTGTTGTGAATATGCTTTTCCAAAAATTCCCAGATGCTAGAATCATTAATACTTATGGGCCAACTGAAGCAACTGTTGCAACAACTTATATTGATATTACACCTGAAATGCTTTTAGAACAGGAGGAACTTCCTGTTGGACGTGAAGTGCTAAATGCTAAATTAAGCATTGTGAATGATGAAATCTGTATTAGCGGTATTCATGTCATGAGAGGATACCTCAATAATGAAGCCAAAAATAATGAATGTTTATTTATTAATGAAAATGGTGAAAGAACTTATAGAACTGGCGACTACGGTTTCAGTAAAGATGGAGTATTCTATGTTCTAGGGCGTAAGGATGAACAGATAAAATTTAATGGTTATCGTATTGAATTATCTGAAATTGAAGAAAAAGTGCTTAATCTCAAAGCATTATCTTTTAAAAATACTGCTGTTGTCGCTTTAAAAAGAAATACAGGTGTCGTGTCAAGACTTATTTGCTTCTATACAGCCAATGAAAAGAAAGCTGACGAAGAAATTAAAACATATTTATCTGCTGTCTTACCTAGCTATATGATTCCTTCAGAGTTTATTCACATTGAGAATATTCCTGTTACAACGAATCATAAAGTAGACAAAAAAACGCTTTTAGAACAATACCAAAATGGAAATTTCAAATAATGAAAAACACTAAATGAAATACAACAAGAAATATTAATAAATGCAAATATTCCAAAAAAACGAAATTAATGATTGGATTTATAATAATCAAAGTATCGTTTTTGATTTTTCTTGTTCATGATTTTTTTTATTGGTCTTAGCTACAATATTAGCTATAAGAAGATAACTTTCTTTCTAAGAAATGAGAGTAAATCAAATTACCCTTCTAGAAAAAAATATAAGCAATACTTTGATTTTATTAAGACTTGTTATCCACAATTTAACATCTCTGTATCAGAGAATAATTTTTTTCATTTTCATGTGATAGCAATTATCAACCTATTTTCACTGAAATTCTTAATAAAACATACAATTACCTAAAACAAACTCAATCAATAGAGCCTATTATTAATATAGATTTGTTAGATGATTCTCTATTAGATAAATTATTAAACTCTAATAAGCACATAGGAATTAAAAGCAAATGGTTTTTTTCCTTTTCTTACGCTAGAGATAACAATCTTAATAACGTAGTTTATAAACTATGTAATAATGGTTTTATTGCTACAGAATATTTATTAGGCACTACTGTTTTTCAAGAAAAATAGAGCTTGAGAAATACGATGAATTACTACCCTATTTCCCTGAAACATTTGATTGCTTAAATAATGTTATCTTTAATCTAGAAAAAAACCTAAATTAAACACTACATTAGAAAAAAATCTTTTTGATTATTTTTTTCTTACACAAATAAATCTAATGAAAAAAACCATTAGAGCGTTATTACACACACTCTTATCCATTTATCAGTAACACATTACTACCGAATACATATATAGTAAGAATTGCTGATTTAGGTGGGGCATTTGGTTGTCATGGCTTAAATACAAAATTCGACACTAATGTAGAAAAAGACATCCAAAAAAATTTATCAAAAGTCTAGCCTCTCTATATGAGATAAATGAGGATAAAATTGTTATATTAGGCGCTTCATCTGGTGGAACGGGAGCTTTATATCATGCATTATTGGGTAATTATAAGACTTATTCGATTGATCCTTATTTAGGCTCAGAAGAATATTACAAAGGTAAAGATCCATTGTATTTAAAAAGTACTAGCTAAAGATATCAAAGAAAGTTTCTTAACTATTCAAAAAAAACGGGTAAAAAAATGATGCTGTAATTTGTACATCAAAGAATTCTGAATTTTACTCAGATATCATTAATTTGAAAGCTAGAATCCCAGAACTAAAAAAATCATAGAATACAATGACCCGGGGATAAAAAAATCACCCACAAGTTGCCTCAAAAACAAACTATTTAGCTGGAGTAATAATTAATAATCTATTGCTAGATTATAAAAATTAAAGACACTATTCTTGATTTTTAATGATATGGGAAAGTTTATCTTTCCCATTACTTTTATTTAGCAAAATTACGTTGGATATTTCTAAAAAATCATGTCTTCTTTCAAAAAAATCTAGATTTATAATAATTTTCAGCAAGTAACATATAACCCTAAGAAATTAAACAACCATGCCAACTTCTCTGATTTTCTCGCACGGAATCAAAAAAATTCCGCATTTAGCCTCATTTTTTCCTAATGAGGAATTGGCTTTCGCACGCATTTTTTCTGTGCCGAAGGCTGATTCTGTATTGGGTTGGGGGTTACGTCCTTCTACGAAAAAATCACGCGCATACGCACAGCAACATAACTTACCGTTTATCGCCTTAGAAGACGGATTTTTACGTTCTCTTGGTCTAGGGGTTGATGGTTATCCACCACTTTCTATGGTTGTGGATAAATTAGGTATTTATTACGACACGACTCGTCCCTCAACATTGGAGCAGCTTGTTCTGGCGGGAGAATATGATGAGGTTTTAGCGGAAAAGGCTCGGTTACAAATTGTGACGCATCAACTTTCAAAATATAACCAAACATTAGTGGATTATGAGAAAGAAGGTGACGAACCATTAGTGCTTGTTATCGACCAAACCTTTGGCGATGTGGCGGTGAAATATGGTCAAGCCGATGCTGAGCATTTTGCACAGATGTTACAAGCTGCCGTTGCAGAAAATCCAAACGCTAAAATTTTAGTGAAAACCCATCCTGATGTATTAAGCGGTAAAAAACAGGGTTATTTTTCGCCAAATGAAAATTATCCAAGCAACGTGCATTTTTTTAGTGATCCCGTCAATCCGATTTCGCTAATTAAAGCGGTAGAGAAAGTTTATTGTGTTACCTCTCAAATGGGGGTTGAAGCATTATTAGTGGGTAAACCAGTGGTGACGTTTGGTGTACCATGGTTTGCTGGCTGGGGCGTGACGGATGATCGTCATCCGAATGCTAAAGCATTGGCACAAAGTGAGCGCCGTAAAGTGCGGTCAATATTACAACTGTTTTATGCGGCGTATTTTCAATATACCCATTATTTGAATCCGAATACTGGTAAAGCAGGTACCATTTTTGATGTCATTAACCACATCATTCACACCAAAGCACTTAACTTGCGATTACAAGGTAATCTCTATTGCGTTGGAATGTCGTTATGGAAACGTGCGGTTATTAAACCGTTTCCGTTTACCAAGCTGCAAGCTACATTTTATTAAAGATGTGAGCAAACTCAATGGTAAAACATTCACCAAAAATGACCGCTTGTTACTATGGGGAACGGGTAAAGAAGCTGCGCTAAATTATGCTAAAGCGCATAATATTAACGTACTCAGAATGGAAGATGGCTTTATTCGTTCAGTTGGGCTTGGTTCAAACTTGGTTGCGCCACTTTCTTTAGTGTGTGACGATTTAGGTATCTATTTCAATGCAGAAAGCCCTTCTCGCTTAGAAGAGATTTTGCAGCATCAACAATTTACCGAAGCGGATTTAATCGAAGCCAGCCAGCTACAACAAGCGTTGGTATCACAACATATCGGTAAATATAATGTCGGTGAAGGGACATTTTCTTTACCTAATACAGACAAAAAGAAAATTTTAGTGGTGGGGCAGGTTGAAGATGATGCCTCTATTCAAACCGGCTCCCCGAATATTCGCACTAATTTAGATTTATTAAAAACAGTACGTGCAGCAAACCCAGAAGCCTATATCGTTTATAAGCCACACCCGGATGTTGTAAGTGGTAACCGCATTGGTCATATTGCAGAATCGCAAGCGGTCAAATTGGCGGATCAAAGTGCAAAAACAGAAAACGTGCTTGACTGTATCAATGCCGTGGATGAATTGCACACCATGACATCTCTTGCCGGCTTTGAAGCCTTGCTAAGAAACAAAACTGTACATTGCTATGGTTTACCGTTTTATAGTCACTGGGGATTGACCGTTGATCACTGCTCTTTTAACCGACGCAGCCGAAACTTTCATTGTTAGAACTTATTGCTGGCACATTGGTCTATTATCCACAATATGTTAATCCGAATACGGGTGAGCTAACCAATGCTCAAACAGCGATTGAAATTTTAAAAGCACAGCGTTTAGCGCTTAATCACAGTGGCATTCATCGCCATTGGCTAGCTAAACAATATGGCAAATTGCAGCATTTAGTGCGCGCATTGCGTACTTAAAAAATCAGGGTAAAATATCCTTTGATTACATAATGAATAACGGTTTTAGAATGAAACATTATTTAGATGAATTAGCCCAAACTTCCCAGCGGATCTTGCTTTTACAAGGGCCGATCGGCCATTTTTTTGCTGATCTTTCTGCTTGGTTAGTGGGACAAGGAAAAACCGTTTATAAAATCAATTTTAACGGTGGCGATGAGCATTTTTATCCGTCATCAATTGAAAACACGATTGCTTATCGTGGCTCAGTAAGTGAGTTCTACCCTTACCTGCAACTCTTTTGCAAACAACACAATATTGATGCGATGGTTTGCTTTGGTGACAACCGTAAATACCACAAAATCGCAAAAAAAATATCACAAGATGAACAGATTCCATTTTGGGTATTTGAAGAAGGCTATTTCCGTCCTGATTACGTGACACTCGAAAAACAAGGGGTAAATGCGTTCTCTCCTCTTCCTCGCCAGGCAGACTTCTATCTTGAACAAGCCGAAAATTTACCTGAGCCAGCTGTACCACTTAAATTAGCCAAAGGTTTTTTACCGATGGCAAAAGTGGCAATAGCTTATTACACCAAAGCTTACTTTGGGCGAGATAATTACCCGAAATACCAACACCACCGCATTCTGAATCTGAAATACTATATAAAACTCTGGGTGACATCAGGCATCAAGCGCGCTTGTTATTACTTGCGTGATCGTACCTTTGCAAGAAGTCAACCGAGGGAAATTAGGTGATTTCTTTGTTGTGCCATTGCAAGTTTATGATGACAGCCAAGTGAAAGTACATTGTGATTTCAACAGTGTCGGCGCATTCTTGCGTGAAGTATTGCAATCTTTTGCTGAATCAGCACCAAGCAATCTCAATCTAGTCATTAAGCATCACCCAATGGATAGAGGTTTTATTCATTATGATCCCGTTATTCAAGAATTTGAAAGCCGCTATCCGCACTTAAAAGGGCGACTATTCTATGTGCATGATGTGCCATTGCCCGTTCTGCTTCGTCGCGGTAAAGGCATGGTAACGCTGAATAGCACGAGTGGTATTTCTGCCTTATTACATGGTATGCCCGTTATCACACTTGGACGCGCTAATTATCATTTTGAAGGTCTCACACACCAAGGTGATTTAGCTTCATTTTGGCAAAATCCAACCAAGCCTGATATGCAAGTATTCGAGGCTTACCGCAAATATCATCTGAATAAAACCATGATTAATGGTAGTTTTTATAATCGAGTGATTCTCCCCCTACATCCTGGTGAGAATTAATCAAACCTATCCGCCAATAAAAACTGTAAAACTGCATCCATTCTTAAATGCGGAATGCTTTCACCCTGTTGTAAAACTTGAGGTTCAAAGGAATCAAAATCAAAAGATTGTTTTGACCAGAACTCTGCATTAGGTAATTTACTTGGTACAGAACCCGGATAAAGCGTAATCAGTTGCTTATCTACAGAACGTACTCCTTGAATAGCTTTGATTTGTTTACCGTTTTGATTAACTAAAACTTGTTTTGTCGCTCGAATCGCAGCAATTGCCGTGTATTCTGTATCAATCCCTTCAAATTCAACATGACGACCGCCCTCTTGTACCAATTGGCGCATCAGACTAATTAAGTTTTGAATTTGATCTGTTGTGATATGATCGGCTTTTGTTGCCACAAACATTAACTTATCAATATTCGGGGAAAACAAACGATTAAGTAAATTGCGTTTCCCATAATGGAAATTTTTGAAAAGCTGATTAAGCCCTGTTTGCATATCGATAAAAGCTTGTTGGCTATGATTTAGTGGCGTTAAGCAATCGGCTAAAATTCACTTGGCGATCAAAAGTAGAAAAATAATTTTCATAAAAGCCTTTCACCACCTTATTACGATAATAATCATATCGCTTATTCAACACGGCAAAATAGCTATTAGATTTCGCTTCTCTTTTCAGTTTTTGCCATTGTTCTTCCGACAAATGCAATAACGGAAAAAATTGCAATACAGGTGCACCTTCTAATTCTCCAGGCAAGACGAATCGGCCTGGTTGAATAAATTGCATTCCTTCTGCTTTGCAGGCACGCAAATAATCGGTATAAGATTTTGCAATCTGCGCTAAAACATCTTCATTGACGACCGCACTTAGGTCGAGCTTTTTCAGTTTATCCAACCAATCTTGTGCAAACTGTTGGCGAATACCTGATGTAATTTTGGCTTGTTCAAGTGACCATTGTTGAAAATCTAGATTTAGCAAAGGTAAATCCAATAGCCATTCACCAGGGTAATCAAAAATATCCAAAGTATAATGTGCCACGTTCTTTAAAATGGCGAAGTAAGCCTGATTGGCGTTCAAAACGAATAGCAAGGCGTGTTTCACTCACGCCTCGAGTAGATTGGCACCATTGTGGAGGATTATTCATTAAATCATTGAGATTCGCTTCATAATCAAAACGTGGAATACTTAAATCCTGCTGAGGCACACGTTTTACCGCTAAAATAGATTGATTTCGGGCAGCCTCAAATAAAGGAAGATGAGCATTTCCCTCTTGATTAATATGTAACAATTGATTAATCAAGCTCGTAATAAAGGCTGTTTTACCGCTTCGACTTAGCCCTGTCACAGCCAAACGTAAAGTGCGGTCAAATCCGCGATTGATTATTTGATTAATTTCCCGATTAATTGATTTAAACATATCCTAAAAATCCAATAACTAGCCATTTTTGCCAAGATATTTTACAATTCACTCAATTTATCACAAAACGGTCTTTAATAATAAAGCTATGTTACGTCGAAATGTCACTTTTTGTTTTTTATTGTGTGGGTTGAGCCAAATTAATCTGGCACAAGCCGCGCCAAGCATACCCAAAATGCTGACAGAAAACGGCTTAACATACTGCACAAATGCATCGGGTTTTTCCTTTAACCCGCAAACTGCAGACGCCGGCACCAGTATGAATGTGGTGACGGAGCAAATTTATAACAAACTGTTTGATATTAAAGATCACAGTGCTGCACTCGTTCCAGTGTTAGCACAATCCTATTCTCTTTCATCTGATGGTAAACAAATTCTCATCAATCTTCGTAAAGGGGTGAAATTCCATCGTACTCCTTGGTTTACCCCTACACGTGACTTTAATGCAGAAGATGTGGTCTTTTCGATTAATCGTGTTTTAGGGCACGATACTTACCTGCCTACACTTTCAGATGATGTGGTAACTTATAAAAATCCACAATATAGAATCTTCCACGAGCAAGCCAAAAAGGTTCACTTTCCATATTTTGAAAGTATTAAGCTGAATCAAAAAATTAAAAGCATCACAGCAACCAATCCTTATCAGGTCAAGATTGAGCTGTTTGAACCCGATGCGTCAATTCTGTCGCATCTTGCCAGTCAATATTCTATTATTTTCTCACAAGAATATGCGTATCAATTAAGTGCAGATGATAATCTCACCCAATTGGACACACACCCTGTTGGCACGGGTCCTTATCAAGTAAAAGATTACGTTTATAACCAATATGTTCGCTTGATACGCAATGAAGCTTATTGGGAAAAGAAAGCCAAAATTGAAAATATTATTGTGGATCTTTCGGCGGATCGTACAGGGCGTTTAATTAAATTCTTTAATAATGAATGTCAAATCGCGTCTTATCCTGAAGTCAGCCAACTCGGTTTGTTAAGCGAAAAAGATGATCGTTATTATCTTCAATCTACGGATGGAATGAACTTGGCCTATTTGGCTTTCAATTTCCAAAAGCCATTAATGCAAGATAAAACTATTCGTCAAGCTATTTCGCAAAGCTTAAACCGTTTTAGAATTGTGCGAAATATTTACCACAATACAGCAACTGTAGCTAATAACATTATCCCTGATATTTCTTGGGCTTCTGCGATTAATACGCCTGATTTTTCTTATGATTATCAGCCCTCAGAAGCGGAAAAAACGTTACGCGATAAAAAACTCACGTTAAAGATGTGGGTAATAAACGAAGAGCAAGTATATAACCCTGCACCAATTAAAATGGCGGAGCTCATCAAATGGGATTTAGCCAAAGCGGGAGTGGAGGTTAAAGTGCGGTCAGTAACACGCACGTTTTTAATCGAACAATTACGCAAAGGCACTGAAGATTACGATTTAATCTTAACAGGTTGGCTTGCTGGAAACCTTGATCCTGACGGTTTTATGCGCCCGATTTTAAGTTGTGATACACAAAAGGAAATCACTAATCTATCCAATTGGTGTAACCCTGAATTCGATAAGATGATGGATCGTGCACTATCCACCAATCATTTGTATGAACGCTCTAAGCGTATAACAATGCGCAAGAGCTCATTTTAAACGAATTACCTATTGTGCCAATTGCAAACGTAAAACGACTTTTAGTCGCACGTGGTAATGTAAAAGGAATTGAAATGACCCCATTTGGTAGCATCAATTTTTCTACCTTGTATTTCATGAAAAATAAGGAGAAAAAATAATGCTCTTTTCAGCAATTCGTTATGTCATTTGGGTAAGCATTTTATTATTGATTTTATCCGTATTAAGTTTTGTGATTTTAATGCGAGATCCACTCAATGCTGATCTTGTCACAAATAACATTTATAGTGCTTATTATCATTACCTTACATCATTGTTACAGGGCGATTTAGGGATTACCTATAACGGCGGAGAATCGTTAAAAGATTTAATTTTTACTGTATTACCACCCACATTAGAGCTCTGTTTTACCGCACTTTTATTGGCTTGCATCTTAGGTATTCCTCTCGGCGTATTAAGTGCGGTCTATAATCAGCGTCCTTGTGCACGCGCATTGCAAAGTATCTCTAATGTTGGTTTGTCTATTCCTATTTTCTGGTTTGCCCCGATTTTACTCTATGTGGCCGCGATTCAAAGCTGGGAGATTGCAGCCATCGGGCAGTATAATTTGCTGTATGAAATCAAACCTATCACAGGTTTCCCTACCATTGATATGTGGTTTGTTGATGTCCCTTACCGAACCAAAATCGTACAAAACGTTTTACAGCATTTAGCCTTACCGACATTAGTGCTTTGTATTCTGCCGACAATGGAATTTATCCGCATCATTCAGCAACGAGCTGATTATTTACTTCAACAAGAATATGCCAAAGCTGCTGTAACACGTGGATGGTCGAAATGGACGATTTTAAAACGTTACGTTTTTCGTAATACATTTCCATTATTGATTCCACAGCTTACTCGCGTATTTACCTTAGTATTAACACAATGTATGTTGGTAGAAAACGTTTTAGGTTGGCCAGGAATCGGGCGTTGGCTGATTGATGCCGTAACCCAACAAGATTACAACAGTATTTCGGCTGGTGTCGTAGTGATCGGTGTTTGCATCATCATTATTGATACCTTAGCCAAGTCGCTGATGTTTATGTTAGATCCATTTAATAAGAAGGGCTGGTATGCAAGATAGAGAACCTGATGAATTTCGCGAAAGCACCTCCTTCTTTCAAATTTGGTTGCTTTTCCGCCAAAATCGTGTGGCATTATTTAGTTTCTATTTATTTTTTATCCTGATTTTGGTCGCTATTTTCCCGAAACTCATCATGCCTTATAGCGAAAGCATGGAGTTTGTGGGAGAAGAATTGATGCCGCCATCTTGGGTAGAAAAAGGTCGTATCGCCTTTTTCTTTGGCACGGACGATCTTGGCCGAGATGTACTCAGTCGATTAATCATGGGGACACAATACACTCTTGGTTCATCCCTTTTGGTGGTTATCGCTGTGGCAATTATTGGGGGCGCACTAGGTATTCTTGCGGGTATGTCTGACGGGATTAAAGCGCGTTTTTTAGGTCATTTTTTTGATGCTTTTTTATCGATTCCTATTTTGCTGATTGCCATTATCATTTCCACGTTAATGGAACCAAGCTTAATGAATGCCATGTTTGCTACCCTATTAGCTATTTTGCCGTATTTTGTGCATGCCATTTATCAAGCGATTCAACAAGAGCTGAAGAAAGACTATGTTCTCTTACTCAAATTAGACGGCATTTCAAATTGGGAGCTACTAAAAACTACAATCTTGCCTAATATTAGTGCTATCTATACGCAAGAAATCGCCCGTGCGTTTGTGGTGGTAATTTTAGATATTACGGCATTAAGCTTTATTTCTCTTGGTGCTCAACGCCCAATGCCTGAATGGGGGGCGATGATTAAAGACTCGCTAGAGTTGATTTATCTTGCGCCTTGGACTGTATTATTACCTGGTTTTGCTATTATTTTTACCATTTTATTAAGCATTATTTTTACTAACGGATTGTGTCAAGCAATCAATAAATATTACGAGTAACCCATGGCGCTGTTAGATATTCGCAATCTTAATATTGAAATTCAAACACCAAACGGCCGCATAAAAATTGTGGACGGCGTCAATCTTTCACTTAATGAAGGGGAAATTCTAGGGCTTGTCGGTGAATCAGGCTCCGGCAAAAGTTTAATCGCTAAAGTGATCAGTAATTCCATAAAAGACAACTGGATTGTCACCGCTGACCGTTTTCGTTTTAATGATATTGAATTGCTTAAACTGACACCAAATCAACGTCGAAAAATCGTCGGAAAAGAAATCTCAATGATTTTCCAAGATCCATTAAGCTGCCTTGATCCAAGTCGAAAAATTGGGAAACAACTCATCCAAAGTATTCCAAACTGGACGTTTAAAGGCCGTTGGTGGCAATGGTTTGGTTGGAAAAAGCGTCGTGCAATTGAATTACTGCACCGTGTAGGGATTAAAGACCACAAGGACATTATGGCGAGTTATCCTGATGAGCTCACTGAAGGTGAAGGTCAAAAAGTGATGATTGCCGTAGCAGTGGCAAATCAACCTCGTCTATTAATTGCGGACGAACCCACTAATTCTTTGGAATCTATTACGGCCTTGCAAATTTTCCGTTTGCTTTCGAGCATGAATCAAAACCAAGGTACAACGATTTTATTAGCAAGTAACGATCTTAAAAGTATCAGCGAATGGTGTGATAGTATTTCCGTCCTTTATTGTGGGCAAAATACAGAGTCTGGGCCAACCGACCAAATATTAGAAATGCCTCATCATCCCTTATACGCAAGCATTGCTCTACTCTGTGCCGGATTTTAGTCGTCCTTTAAATTTTAAAAGCAAATTAGGGACACTAGAAGGCACCGTACCGATTTTGGAACAAATGCCTATTGGTTGTCGTTTAGGGCCACGTTGTCCTTTCGCTCAACGTGAATGTATTCAAAAACCAAGCCGCTATCGTATTAAACAGCATGAATTCTCCTGCCATCATCCGATTAATCTTCGAGAACGGCAGTTTAAAGATAAAGTGGCCGCTTCACCGCTTACGCTCAACACAGAATCAAAAGGAAACGAATAATGCCATTATTAAAAGTGGAAAATCTCAGTAAAACCTTTGATGGTCCAGCCAAACTTTTTGGCTCTGAGCAGTTTTATGCGGTAAAGGACGTCAGCTTTTCGCTTAGTCGGAAAGAAACACTTGCGATTATTGGAAAAAATGGCTCAGGAAAATCGACCTTAGTGAAAATGATCGCAGGGATTACGCCCCCTACTTCGGGGAAAATCTTATTTAATGATTTACCGCTCCAATTTGAAGATTTTCACTATCGTGCACAACATATCCGAATGGTTTTACAAGATGCAAATTCAGCGTTTAATCCTCGGTTGAATATTGGCCAAGCCTTAGATGCACCGCTGCGATTAATTACCGACTGGGATGAAGAAACTCGCAATCAAAAGATCTTTGAAACGCTTTCGTTGGTAGGGCTTTACCCTGATTACACCAATCTTAAAATTAAACATCTCTCTGTTAGTCAAAAACAGCGGATCGCTTTGGCTCGCGCACTCATTCTTCAGCCTGAAGTGATTATTATCGATGACGCACTTGGTACATTAGATGCCTCCGTTCGTGTTCAATTGCTTAATCTAATTTCTAGATTTACAAGAACATTTAGGTATTTCCTATATTTATGTCGGACAACACTTAGGGATTATCAAACACATTGCAGACCAAGTGCTGGTGATGGACGAAGGTGAAATTATCGAATCAGGTACACCAAGAGAAATCTTTACCAATCCTCAAAATAATATTACTCGCCTTCTTGTAGAAAGTCATTTTGGTCAATTGCTTGATGAAAATGCTTGGCAAACAACTACTTCCTAATCATCTGTAAATTCAAGTTAGGCATAGACATTCTAAAAAACGTCTTAAACGTTCTTTAAATTGACCGCTCTTTTTCATTCTTTTAACAAAATAGGAAAGCAAATCATGCAAGCATTATTAAACTCATTTAACTCAGGAGTAAAACTGCACTATAGGCGATTGTTTTGCTCTTCTCGCCTTTCTCTTCCTTGAACACCAAAATTCTTGCCCCTACATTCCTTAAAGCCTTTGTGGTCGGTGATGTTTAGTATGATTACCTTAACCTTTGCTGATTTTAGTGAAGTACAACACCCAAATCTGTATTTACGGTGGCATAACAATTTATCATTATGCCTGCTATCGCACTCCGGATTAGCAGCCTCGATTTGCCAGCTGATTTAGCGGTTGCGTAATTCGGGGGTTCTGCTTCAGGTGGTAATTTCATCAAACTACCGACTATTTAGCAGCAGGTAACAATACAGCGCTTTCTGTCGCATGGCCAACGCCAGTATTAATGCCGTTATTTTGTGGCAAAGAAGTGTCAATGGTTGGGATATTAATGCGGCGCAAGTTTTAAGTGTCTGGTATTACAATGGTATATTCCAATTTTCTTAGGTTTAGTCGTTCGTGCAATTTTCAAAACAAGAGAACAAGCGTTTCAAACCATGCCATTAGTGTCTGTTATTTTATCGTATTAACTCTTTGCAGCGGTCGGCGGTAAGTAAAGATAAGATCACGAATTCTGGTCTATTAACTTTCAGCGTGGTGGTTTTGCTACACCGCTAGGCTATTTAATTCACATTGCGGCAAAATTAATTAAACTTAATACGGCGGATAGTAGCGGTGTACTGAAGCGCAGGTATAAAACTCAGGTTTAGTGCTGCATTGCTGCTGCCTGCCTCAACTTGAATAAAAGCAAGTGGCTAAATAGTTTTGGCACAATGATTGGGTCCAATTTAGCAATATTTTCTTTGGTAATAAAAATGAAAATAAAATTATTATTAGAAAATAAGGGCGGAAATTACATTCCGCCCTTTTTTTACATTTTTACTGTTTTACTTAACTGAACCACAATTTAAACAATACAAATACTGCCCTTTTGGATCATTAAATTTGGTTAACACATTCAGTTGTTTTTTCACTTGATGCACTTCCTGTGGCAATCCCTAACCAATTTGTCAGTAAGGCTTGACCTTTTTGTTTAAGCTTACGATCTAATTGAGCTAAGAAGCTATTATCTTCATCAACCAACCATTGCACACTAAAGCTATCCATATATTTATCCGGATTTTGGTTTACTAGGGCACCAGCTTTCTCAATGGATACATCTATATCACCTAATTCATCCACCAAACCATTTTTATGTGCATCTTGCCCTAACCAAACTTGGCCTTGAGCAATTTTATCTACTTTGTCTTTTGATAACTGACGACCACGGCTTACGACCTCTAAGAAGCGGTCATAACCATTTTCAATACCAAGTTGATAGATATCTTGAGTATTTTTATTCAGAGGGCTTAAAGCTGATGTTTCCGCGAGATCTGTTGTCGCTACCCCATCGGTACTCATTCCCATTTTTTTAATCGTGTTTTCAAAGGTTGGGAATAATGTAAAGATCCCAATGGAACCCGTAATCGTATTTTTATCTGCCACAATATAATCTGCAGTAGATGAAATCCAATAACCACCAGATGCAGCCATACCGCCCATAGATACCACAACAGGCTTACCTGCTTTTTGAAGATTCTCAGTTTCCTGACGAATAATTTCTGATGCAAAAGCGCTACCGCCCGGAGAATTAACACGGAGAACAACTGCCTTCACTTTCTTATTATCGTGAGCCTGTCTTAATAATCTCGCAATGGTATCACCACCAGCAGACTCTTCATCACTTTCCCCATCAATAATTTCACCTTCCACATTCACAACAGCCACAATATTTGGTTCATCTGGCGCAGATGCAAAACGGTCCTCTAAATGAGGTAGATAATCTTCAAAATCTAATAATTTAGTATTTCCCTCTGCATCTTGACCAAAAAATGCGGTCAATTTTTTATCTAAATCCAATCTTGTCGCAAAATGTGTCACTAACTGACGTTTTTTCACATAAGCCGTTTCATCACCCTTTAACGCTTTTAAATCACTAATATATTTTTGTGCATTCGGTAATACATCATTAGCGGTAATATGACGATTAACCATTAACGTTTGCATGTAGTTTTGCCACATACCCCCAAGCCATTTCTGCATATTCGCTCGTGCTTCTGGTGACATATCATCACGCAAGAAAGGTTCTACCGCGGACTTATATGTCCCCACTCGGAAAATATGCGGCGTAATTTCAAGTTTTTCGAGCATGGATTTGAAGTAAAGATTTTCATAACGTAAACCTTGAATACCGACTTGTCCAATCGGATTGAGATAAATTTCATCCGCAAAACTCGCAAGAAAATATTGTGATTGTGTGTAATTGTCAGCATAAGCAATAACTGGCTTTTGTGATTCTTTAAAACTTTGAATGGCCTTTCCTACATACTCTAATGATGGAAGATCCCCCCCTTCAAAGTCATTTAAATTCAACACTAAACCACGAATTCGTTCATCATCTTTCGCAGATAAAATACTTTGCACCACATCAAAGGTTGAATATTTATAAGAGACTTTTTCATTATTTAAACGTTGGAGTTCCTTTCCCAACTCAACATATCTTCCGTGTTATCCGCAAGATAGCCCGTTAAATTTAAATATAATGCACCTTGATCACCTGATAAGGCTTGGCTTTTCTTACCATCCCCAAAAAGGCCGACAAGAAAAATCAACGCTAAAACAAATAATAAAAACACAAAATTCATCACAAGATTTCGGATAAAATTGAGCGCTTTACAACAAAATTTCAATACGCTTTAAGATGTTATTCATGCGAAATTAAACCTTTAAAAACAGAAATAAAAATTGTGCGTAGCCTATCATAAAGTTTAGTGAAAAACTATGTTATAATTAACCGCACTTAAAACTAAAAAAAGGGAAAAACACTATGGACGCATTAACTCTTTTAACACAACGCAAATCCAATAAAAAATTAACGGCGCCTGCACCTAGCCAAGTGCAATTAGAACAAATGTTTCAAGCGGCTTTACGTGCACCCGATCATGGTAAACTTGAACCTTATCATTTCGTAGTTATCCAAGGCACCGGTTTAAGTAAATTGGAAAGCTTACTCAAAGCAGCTGTAACTGAATTTAATTTAGGTGAAGAGCGACTAAAAAAAGCAGAGAATTTTGCACGCCGCGCACCAATGGTTATTGCCGTCATTGCTAAAATTAATCATGAAGTTGCCAAAGTTCCTGGTTGGGAACAAATGCTTACTGCAGGTGCAGCAACTTATGCTCTTCAACTTGCTGGTAATGCGCTAGGCTTTGATAGTTTTTGGGCAACGGGTCCACTTATTGAAGGACGTGAATTACGTGAAGCATTTGGCTGTGGTAAAAATGATAAGATTGTTGCCTTATTACAAATTGGTACAGCAGCTGAAAAATTAGAAAAAGAGTGTAAACCAAAAGATTTATCACGTTTCGTGAGCCATTTATAAAAATCAAAAAAGGCGGAAATTCCGCCTTTTCTATTCCTTTTATTCTAACTCGCCTTCTATCCCACTTCGGATTTTATGTTCAAACGCCGTATAATCCACTAAAAAGGCATCATGGCCATAATCAGACGGGAATTCGTAAAATTTTAAATCGACTCCCGCTTGTTCTAAAAGTTGTTTACTTTTATGCAAATCAATAGATTTAAACAGTTGGTCTGTCGTCACAGAGACTAACGTATAACGTGCTTTAATTCGAGATAAAGCTTCTTTTACATCCGCATAACCAACACTTGGGTCATATAAATCCAGTGCACGTAATAAATGCAAATAAGTGTTGGCATCAAAACGATCTAAGAATTTTGCCTTGATAACTCAAATAGGATTCTACTTGAAAGTGGTCGCCCCAAAATTGCCCTTCAGATTTAGTTGCACGACCAAATGCCTTAGCCAACTGCACATCGGTACGATAGGTTAACATTCCTAACATTCGTGCAATGGAAAGGCCTTGATTAGGTGGCGTGCCATCATAATAGTCACCATTATTGAAATTCGGATCATTAATCACCGCTTGACGCATGACATGGTTAAAACCTATGGCTTCCGCACTAAAGAAGATAGAAGAACAAAGATTGACAATGTTATCCATAAAATCTGGATAATCAATTGCCCATTGTGTAGCTTGCATACCACCAAAAGAGCCCCCCACGATTGCTTTTAAATGTGGGATACCAAGATGCTCAAGCAAGGCTTTTTGGACTTTGATAATATCTTGAACGATGATATTCGGGAACTGGCTACCATAAGGCTTTTCAGTAATTGGATTAATCGAACTCGGGCCCGTTGTGCCTTTACAACCACCTAATACATTTGAGCAAATAAAAAAGTATTTAGATGTATCAAAAGCTAGACCTTCTCCCATAAAGTTTTGCCACCAGCCATCTTTATTCGGTTCATCAAAATAAGGTTCTGCATCTCCCGTTAAAGCGTGACAAATCAATACAGCATTGCTTTTATCTGCATTTAAAGTGCCGTAAGTTTGATACGCGACATTAATAGGCGAGAGCTGTCCGCCCAATGTTAATTGGAGTGGATTGTCTTGAAAAAGCACGACATTTTGCACAGCCATTGAAATGATAACCTTTTACGTTGATGGTTTACCAATTATCAACAGCTCATTTTTTTTGTCAAGAAATTTTAGACGTTTAGACGTCTAAATATTTTCTTATCAATTCAGTAAACAAATTACACTTGAACTTACATTGTTTTTTCAGTATGTTAGCAAAATGCAACTATCCAAAACGCTGTCAAAAGTGACCGCACTTTCCTGGCTCTTGCGCCTTCCGCTAAAAAAACTCCTCGGTTACGCCTTGGGGCTCTTTTTGTTTGTTTTGATTGGTTGCTTCACCATTGATCGTGCCGTGAGCTTTTATGTACAAGACCGCGTGTATGAAGATCTCGAAACACTCCCGCATCGTCATTATGCATTGGTGCTCGGTACATCCAAATATGTCGCCAAGGGAAAAACCAATAAATATTATGATTACCGCTTAGAAGCATCAAAACTCTTGGTCGAGCAAGATAAAGTCGATTATTTACTACTAAGTGGCGATAATCGCACGCTTCAATATAACGAGCCACGTACCATGTTTTTGGATCTACGTAAAATGGGTGTATCTGAAAGTGTGATGTTTAAAGATTTTGCGGGATTCCGCACCTTAGACTCTGTTGTGCGCGCAAGTAAAGTTTTCCAAGTGCCCTCTTTTACTATTATCAGCCAAAAATTCCATTGTGAACGCGCGCTGTTGATTGCTAAACACTATGATATTGATGCAATTTGCTTTACTGCGAAACAACCTGACGTGTATTTCGGGACACGTGTTCGCGAAATGTTTGCTCGCGTAAAAGCCGTGTTAGACTTAATTATCGGTGTAAAACCTTATTTCCTCGGTGCACCAGAACCTCTACCAATTCCTACCGAATAGTTAATGATTCTTTAATTTTTACCCTGTTAAATCAAAAAATATCTAAATAATTGGTTTTTTACTCTATTTTTTTGGAGTATTTATTTGACAATTTTTGATGAAATCGCTATTTCTAATACCCATCACAAAACACAACATCTTACTTTTCATTTTTAGAGGATTATCTTATGTCTCATTTATCGGTAGCAAAATTTGGTGGTACATCTGTTGCAAACTATTCGGCTATGCAGGCTTGTGCCAAAATCATCATTGCAGATCCTAATACTCGCGTTGTGGTACTTTCCGCATCAGCCGGTGTAACAAACTTATTAGTTGCCCTAGCCAATGGTGTAGAAGCAGAAGAACGTGCAAAATTAATCGGTGAAGTCCGTCAAATTCAAGAAAATATTTTAAATGAATTACAAGATGATAGCCGTGTACGCCCTGTCATCGAAAAATACTTAGAAAATATTACCGCACTTTCTGAAGCGGCAAGCCTTGCGACATCAAAAGCTTTAACTGATGAAATCATCAGTCAAGGTGAAATGATGTCGACACAAATTTTCATTGAAGTATTAAGAGAATTACAAACCTCAGCTACTTGGGTCGATGTGCGTACTTTAGTCGCAACCAATGATAACTTTGGTAAAGCGTCACCAGATGATGCTCAAACCCAAGCAAATTGCGATAATTTATTAAAACCATTAATCGACCGAGGTGAATTAGTCATCACCCAAGGTTTTATCGGTCGTGAACCAGGCGGTAAAACGACTACTTTAGGTCGTGGTGGTAGTGACTACTCTGCTGCACTTTTAGCTGAAGTATTAAACGCAAAAGATGTATTAATTTGGACGGATGTGGCGGGAATTTACACCACAGATCCGCGTGTCGTCCCTGAAGCAAAACGTATTGATACCATGAGTTTTGCTGAAGCAGCTGAAATGGCAACTTTCGGCGCTAAAGTATTACACCCTGCAACATTACTTCCAGCTGTACGCAGTAATATTCCCGTTTATGTAGGTTCAAGTAAAGCGCCAGACGCTGGTGGTACTTGGGTAACACGCGATCCTCAACCACGTCCAACATTCCGTGCAATTGCAGTTCGTCGTGATCAAACTTTATTGACGCTTTCAAGCTTAAGCATGCTACATGCCCAAGGATTCCTTGCGAATGTATTCAATATCTTAGCCAAATATAAAATTTCGGTAGACACGATTACGACTTCAGAAGTGAGTATTGCATTAACATTAGATAAAACAGGTTCCGCTTCATCCGGTGTTGAATTACTTTCACCAGAATTATTAGAAGAATTAAGTCAATATTGTACTGTGAAAGTCGATACAGGCTTATCACTTGTCGCATTAATTGGAAATGACTTACACCTCGCTTCTGGTGTAGCAAAACGTATTTTCGACACGCTCGAAGGCTATAACATTCGCATGATTAGCTATGGCGCAAGCACGAATAACATTTGTATGCTAGCGCATAGTGACAAAGCGGATGACGTAGTACGTTCATTACATAAATCGTTGTTTGAATAATAAATTTAGAGAAAAGTGCGGTTAAAAATAACCGCACTTTTTTACGTTTTGAATTTGAGATTAAGGCAAAAAAAGAGTAAAGTAATCGTTTGTCTGATTTATAAACTTACGCAAAACTTAAGGCGGAAATTATGGGAAAAAGTGTTGTTGTTCTTGGCGCTCAATGGGGCGATGAAGGGAAAGGCAAGATCGTTGATTTATTAACGGATCGAGTCAAATATGTGGTGCGTTACCAAGGTGGTCACAACGCAGGTCACACGTTAATTATTAATGGTGAAAAAACCTGTATTACGCTTAATTCCATCTGGTATTTTACGTGATAACGTGACCTGTTTAATCGGTAACGGCGTGGTGCTTTCTCCTGCCGCATTAATGCAAGAAATGGGCGAATTAGAAAACCGTGGCGTAAAAGTACGTGAACGTTTATTAATTTCAGAAGCTTGTCCATTAATCCTACCTTATCACGTTGCAATGGATCACGCACGTGAAGCCGCATTAGGCAAAAAAGCCATTGGTACAACCGGTCGTGGTATCGGCCCCGCTTATGAAGATAAAGTGGCTCGTCGTGGTTTACGCGTAGGTGATTTATTCAATCGTGAAGCCTTTGCTGAAAAATTAAAAAATCTGCTTGAATACTATAATTTCCAATTGGTGAACTACTACAAAGTAGAACCTGTTGATTATCAAAAAACATTAGACGATGTGTTCGCGGTAGCTGATATCATCACTGGTATGGTGGCAGATGTCACAACCATCTTAGATACCGCTCGCAAAAATGGCGACAACATTTTATTCGAAGGTGCCCAAGGTACCATGCTTGATATCGACCACGGCACCTATCCGTATGTAACCAGTTCTAACACCACTGCCGGTGGCGTAGCAACAGGTTCTGGTTTCGGTCCTCGTAACCTTGATTATGTGTTAGGTATCATCAAAGCATACTGTACACGTGTTGGTGGCGGTCCATTCACCACAGAATTATTCGATGAAACTGGTGCTGAAATTGCTCGTAAAGGTAATGAATTTGGTGCAGTAACTGGTCGTCCTCGTCGTTGTGGTTGGTTTGATGCAGTAGCCATTCGTCGTGCAATTCAACTTAACTCTATTTCTGGCTTCTGTATGACCAAATTAGACGTATTAGATGGTTTCGATGAAGTGAAAATCTGTACGGCTTACAAAATGCCAAATGGCGAAATCGTTGAATATGCCCCATTAGCAGCGAAAGATTGGGAAGGCGTAGAGCCAATTTACGAAACCTTACCAGGCTGGAAAGAAAACACCTTCGGTGTCACTGATGTAAATAAATTACCGCAAACTTGCCGTGATTACATCAAACGCATCGAAGAAGTAACTGGCGTGCCAGTCGCTATCCTTTCAACGGGTCCAGATCGTGTTCAAACAATGATTTTACGCGATCCATTTGCGGCATAAAACAGAATAAAAATAAACCGCACTTTGGCACAACCAAGTGCGGTTATTTTTTAAGGAGTTTTTGATGACTGAACAAGATATTGCTGACTACCTAAAAAATCACCCTGATTTTTTTACCCATCGCCCAGAACTACTTCAACAGCTTACCATTCCGCATAGCCATGAAGAAGGGACGATTTCCTTAGTCGAAGCACAGCTTGCTCAGCAACGAGAACAAATCAAAACGCTTACTCAACTCCTCGAAAAATTTCATCAACTTGCTCATCAAGAAGCAGATATCTTCTTTGCTCTTTTGCCTTTGCAGAAAAAACTATTTCAAACAGAAGACTTTATCGTCATCAATGAAAAGCTTGATGACTGGGCAAAAGGCTATGAGCTAGAAGGTGCTAAAATCTTACTTTTCACTGACAGCTGGCAAAAAAAGACACCATTCCTGAACAACATTGGTTAGACCGAAAAGCCTTTGAACTCATTCGCCTAGAGCGAATGGGGCTACGCCAATTCTATTTAGGCGATCTCTCCAATAAAGAAAAAGCCCTCATGTTCCTTCCAGAAGAACTCCCTATCGGCTCTGTGGCGATTTGTCGCTTAGGCGGAACACCACAAAAACCAACCGCACTTTTACTCTTCAAATCTCGAGACACTGACCGTTTCCACAACGACCAAGACACCACATTTCTTCGACATTTAGTCGATATTGTGGAATTGCATTTGGGAAGATGGCTTTAAACTTTGTTAAGATTAAATCTTTTGATCCTGCTCACAATTTCAAAAAAATAAACTTTCTTTATTTTTCAACTCTTTCTACAATACCTTTGTTTTTATTATTAAAAACACACAATTCAATTTAACTTCAGATATCACAAGGGTCTAATTATGAAAATTTTAACTTGGCCTGTGGTTGCAGGTGCTGCACTTGGTATCGTTGCGCCACTTCTCACTTATAATGGCAATCCTGGTAATATGGGATTTTGTGCGGCTTGTTTCTTACGCGATACAGCCGGATCGCTTGGATTACACCACGCTGCCCCATTGCAATACCTTCGCCCAGAACTCATTGGATTAGTTTTAGGAGCACTCGCCAGTGCATTCTTATCTAAGGAATTTAAACCTCGTGGTGGCTCTGCCCCACTCGCTCGTATTAGCTTAGGCTTTTTTGCGATGCTTGGTGCACTCATTTTCTTAGGTTGTCCATGGCGTGCTTATTTACGATTAGGTGGCGGTGATCTCACTGCAATTGCAGGTATCGTAGGATTGTTTGCCGGTGTATTAGGCGGCATTTTCTTCGCTAATCGAGGATTCTCATTAGGTAAATCTAAGGAACAAAGCCAATCTTCTGGCTTAATCGGTCCAATCTTTGCCGTAATTTTGCTTGTTTTAGCCTTAACCCAATTTAAATTTGGTGAAAATCTAGCGATTTACACCTCTGAAAAAGGCCCAGGTGCACAACATGCGGCTATTTGGATGTCACTTGCTGGCGGATTACTTCTCGGTGTGCTGATGCAAAAATCGCGTTTTTGCACAATTGGAGCATTCCGAAACTTTGTCCTCTTCCGTGATGCACATTTATTAAACGGTGTGATTGCATTGATTGTCTTTGCAGCAATAACTAATGCCTTATTAGGTCAATTCCATTTAGGCTTTGAAAAACAACCTATCGCACATAATGACTATCTCTACAATTTCCTTTCTATGGCGCTTTGCGGGCTTTGCTTTGCATTAGGCGGTGGTTGTCCTGGCAAACAACTAGTCAATATAGGGGAAGGTAACAATGACTCGGCATTATTTGTGCTCGGTATGCTACTGGGCGCAGCAGCGGCACATAACTTTGGTTTCGCGGCAGCTCCTACTGGCGTTCCAATCTTTACGCCTTATGTTTTAATTGCCGGCTTTGTGGTTTGCTTGTATATCGCATTAACCAATAAATCAGAAGCTTAACATTCATTTCAGAATAAACAAAAAGGAAGTCAATTATGACTTCCTTTTTTCGTTTTTAAAAGTGCGGTCATTTTTAACCGCACTTTCACACATTAGAGTATATTTTTCTCGCCACGAGAAAGACTGATTAATCCTGAACGAACAATTTCAAGTAATGTGCTTTCTTCTTTCAGTGCCTCAACAAAAGCATCTAATTTGTCTTTTGTACCCGTTAACTGAATGGTATAAGATTTTGTTGTCACATCCACAATCTGACCACGGAAAATGTCAGCTAAACGTTTTAATTCATCACGCGATGAACCTGTTGCACGCACTTTCACTAATAACACTTCACGCTCAACGTGCTCATGTTCACTCAAGTTAATAACTTTAAATACATCCACTAATTTGTGAAGTTGTTTTTCGATTTGTTCGAGCACTTGCTCATCCCCTACCGCTTCAATCGTCATACGAGAAAGGGTTGGGTCGTCCGTAGGTGCTACGGTTAAGCTTTCAATGTTAAATGCACGTTGGGAAAATAAGCCGACCACTCGAGATAATGCACCGGATTCATTTTCTAATAAAACAGATAAAATTCTACGCATTATTCGTTCTCCTCTTGTGGTTTGCTTAAAATCATCTCATTCATCGCCCCGCCGCGAACTTGCATTGGGTAAACGTGTTCGGTTTCATCAACGTTAATATCAACAAAGACCAATTTATTTTTAATGCTGAAGGCTTCTTGTAATTTGCTTTCTAATTCATCTGGTGTCGAAATTTGAATCCCACATGCCCATAAGATTCTGCTAACTTCACGAAATCTGGTAAAGAATTCATATAAGTTTGAGAATGGCGACCAGAGTAAATCAAATCCTGCCATTGTTTCACCATGCCTAAGAAGTGGTTGTTCAAACAAATCACCACAACTGGAATACCATATTGTGTCGCCGTTGAAAGCTCTTGGATATTCATTTGAATACTGCCATCACCCGTTACACAAACTACGGTTGCTTCAGGATGAGCAAGTTTCACCCCTAATGCAGCAGGTAAAGCCAAAGCCCATCGTACCCGCACCACCTGAATTGATCCAACGACGCGGTAAATCAAACGGATAATGTAATGCGGCAAACATTTGGTGTTGCCCTACATCCGATGCTACATAAGCCTGGCCTTTTGTAATGCGATACACCGCTTCCATCACTTGCTGTGGTTTGATGACGCCTGAAGTGCGGTCGAAATCCAAGCATTTTTTCGCTTTCCATTCATCGATTTGTTTCCACCAATCTTCTAAGTGATTTTGCGGACGCGAACCAATTTCTTCACCTAATAAACTTAAGAATTCATCCAATACATTTTTCGCGTTACCTACAATTGGAATAGCCGCAGGTACGTTTTTAGAAATAGAGGTTGGGTCAATATCAATCTGAATCACTTTGGCATTCGGGCAATATTTATCTAAGTTGTTAGTGGTACGGTCATCAAAGCGCACCCCAACACCAAGAATTAAATCACTTTCATGCATCGCTGTATTGGCTTCATAAGTCCCGTGCATCCCAAGCATGCCTAAAAATTGTTTATCGGTACTTGGGTACACGCCTAATCCCCATTAACGATGAGGTTACTGGTAAATTTAAACGTTGTGCAAATTGTGTTAATTCTTCATGACAACCTGCCGCAATTGCCCCACCACCCACGAATAAAACCGGTTTTTTAGCCACTAATAATGCTTTTAACGCTTTCTTAATTTGACCTTTGTGACCATTTACCGTTGGATTATAAGAACGAAGCTCAACAGATTTTGGATATTCGTAAGGATATTTTAATGTTGGGTTTACGGTATCTTTTGGAATATCTACGACAACGGGACCTGGACGGCCTGTTGAAGCAATATAAAAGGCTTTTTTCAAGATACCTGGAATGTCTTCTGCTTTTTTAACGATAAAGCTGTGCTTAACAACTGGACGAGAAATCCCTACCATATCACATTCTTGGAACGCATCACGACCGATTAAGCTACTCATTACCTGACCTGAAATGATCACCATTGGCACAGAATCAGTATAAGCGGTCAAAATACCCGTAATCGCATTGGTTGCACCTGGTCCTGATGTGACTAACACACAACCCACTTTACCGGTCGCACGTGCATAACCATCTGCCATATGTACCGCAGCTTGCTCATGACGAACTAAAATATGCTCAATCCCACCAAGAGTATGGATTGCATCATAAATATCCAATACGGCACCGCCCGGATAACCAAATAAATACTCAACGCCTTCGTCACGCAAAGACTGAACCACCATTTCCGCACCGGATAATTTCTTCATATTTTACTCCTAAAACTGACCGCACTTTTATTTGTTACGATTCGTGTCAAAACAATGGAAACATCATACCGAAAGAAAATCGGCTTGTCCAGCATGAGAAAAGTCTAAAAAGACGAATTAAAAAGCATTAAAAACTAACAAAATACAAATATTAAGATTTAAATAAAGATAATCAATACAAAGAAAATTATAGTTTTATATGGAGTTTTATAAAATAAAAATTTTTTTATTCTTTTTGTTCAAAATTTTTGAACTGGATCACATTTTAAGTGTTGATTTTTCTGCTGAGTAAGGAGAAAGGGAGATTATGAAAAACCGCACTTTGGATGACCTAAAGTGCGGTTAATTTTCTATGATGTTTTTGTGATTATTTCACTTCGCGGAATAAAAATCTCGCTTGGAATCACAGAACCTTGCCAGTAAAGCTCAGTTGACACTTTCTCTGCTAAATCTAAGAAAGATTTCGTAATTTCACTATCTGGTCGAAGCAACCACAGTTGGTTTACCTGCATCCAAATCTTGACGAACTTGAATATTCAAAGGTAACTGACCCAATACTTTCACATTGTATTTTTGTGCCATTTTTTCTGCACCACCAGTACCGAAAATCGCTTCTTGATGGCCGCAATTGCTACAAATATGCATAGACATATTTTCCACAATACCTAACACTGGTACTGACACACGTTCAAACATCGATACACCTTTCACCGCATCTAATAACGCAATATCTTGTGGTGTTGTGACCACTACCGCACCCGTTACAGGATTTGTTGTGAAAGCGTTAATTGGATATCACCTGTACCCGGTGGCATATCGATCACTAAGTAATCTAAGCTATCCCATAAGGTTTCATTTAAAAGCTGACTTAATGCACTACTTGCCATTGGACCACGCCAAATGGTTGCATTATCTTCATCCATTAAGAAACCGATCGAGTTTGCAGATAACCCATGTGCTTTAATCGGTGTGATATGTTGGTTATCTGGTGAAGTTGGGCGTTGATGTGGTGCACCTAACATATGCGGAACAGATGGACCATAAATATCCGCATCTAAAATACCCACGCGAGCACCTTGAGCTTGTAAAGCAAGCGCAAGGTTAACCGAAACAGAAGATTTCCCAACCCCGCCTTTACCTGAAGTCACCGCGATGATGTTTTTCACGCCTTTTACAGCAGGTTGATTATTCGCACGTTTTAAGGTTGCGATTTGATAATTCACCACCCATTTGATTTCTTTGCTATCCGTTGCTTTTAATAATGCATCAGAAAGCTGTTGTTTCACTTGCTCCACGCCAGTGTTCCATGCAAAAGGCAGTTGTAATTCAATACGTAATACGTCACCGCCTTTTTCTACTTTCTTCAAAGTATTTAATGCGATTAAGTCTTTTGCAAACTTGGATGTTGGAATTGTTGGAAAACTTGCAGAACTTGAGATTGTTGTTCTGCCGTTAGAATTTTCAGAAAAAGCAGTTGCCATAATATTCCTTTTAATAGTAGTAGGTAGTAGAGTAAATTTGTCAGGGATATTTTACCCTTTTTACACCTCAAATGTTAAGCTAAAAGTATAACTAAACTAGAAAAAATCGCACTAATCGGGTAACATACTCGCAATTTTTGCAAAAAGAATAAGAGAAAAATAATGACAACTCAACCTCGTAAAATTTTAGTCACTTGTGCATTACCTTATGCAAATGGCGCCATTCATTTAGGCCATATGTTAGAGCATATTCAAGCGGATATTTGGGTGCGTTTCCAACGTATGCGTGGCAATAAAATTCATTTTGTTTGTGCTGATGACGCGCACGGCACACCAATCATGCTTAATGCTGATAAATTAGGTATTACACCAGAAGAATTAATCGCAAAAGCAAAAGCTGATCACGTACGTGATTTTGCAGGTTTTAATATCAGTTTTGATAATTATCACTCTACTCACAGTGAAGAAAATAAACAAATCACTGCTGACATTTACAATAAATTAAAAGCCAAAGGCTTCATTAAAAACTAAAGTCATTTCTCAGTTATTCGATCCTGAAAAGAATATGTTCTTACCGGATCGTTTCGTCAAAGGGACTTGCCCAAAATGTAAAGCAGAAGATCAATACGGTGATAACTGTGAAGTTTGTGCTTCCACTTATAGCCCAATGGATTTAATTAATCCACGTTCTGCAGTGTCAGGAGCAACACCAATTGTTAAAGAGTCTGAACACTTTTTCTTTGATTTACCTGCTTTTGAAGGCATGTTAAAAGAATGGACTCGCTCTGGCTCACTTCAACCTGAAATTGCAAACAAAATGCAAGAATGGTTTGAAAGTGGCTTACAACAGTGGGATATCTCTCGTGATGCACCTTATTTTGGTTTTGAAATTCCAGGTGCAAAAGATAAATTCTTCTATGTTTGGTTGGATGCGCCAATTGGCTACATAGCTTCTTTTAAAAATCTCTGCGATCGTGAAGGCATTGATTTTAATGAATTCTGGGAGAAAAACAGCGACGCTGAACTTTATCACTTTTATCGGTAAAGATATCGTGTATTTCCACAGCCTATTCTGGCCAGCAATGTTAGAAGGGAGCGAATACCGCAAACCAACCAATGTGTTTGCTCACGGTTATGTCACCGTAGATGGCGCCAAAATGTCAAAATCACGCGGTACATTTATCCAAGCCAGCACCTATTTAAATCACATTGATCCGGAATGTTTACGTTATTACTACGCAGCAAAATTAAACGATCGTATCGAAGATCTTGATTTTAACTTGGAAGATTTCGTTCAACGTGTCAATACGGATATCGTTAATAAATTAGTGAACTTGGCTTCTCGTAACGCAGGGTTTTATCGCAAAACGTTTTGAGCAAACTAGCAGATAAATTAGAAGACGAAGCACTTTTTGCTGAATTTACGGCACAAGCTGAACAAATTGCGCTTATTGTGAAAGCGCAGATACAACAAAGCGATTCGTGAAATCATGACATTAACCGATAAAGCCAATAAATATATTGATGAAAAAAAGCGCCTTTGGGTCATTGCGAAAGAAGAAGGCAAAAGAGGCTGAATTACAAGCGGTTTTGCTCAATGGGCATCGAGCTTTTCCGTGTATAATGTCTTACTTAAAACCGGTTATTCGAAAACTGGCTGAACGTGCAGAAGCGTTCTTACAAACAGAACTTACTTGGGATAATATTGCTCAGCCATTATTAGGGTCATCAATTAACCCCATTTAAAGCGCTTTTTCTCTCGTTTAGAGAAAAAAACAAATTGATGCTGTTGTAGAAGAAACTAAAGCACTTTTCGCTGAAGCAAATAAAGCGGCAGAAAAAACAGCGGCAAAAAATCAACCGCACTTTCAAATGTCAAACCCTATTGCTGATACTATTACCATTGACGATTTTGCTAAAATCGATATGCGTGTGGCAAAAGTACTGAAATGCGAAGCGGTACCAGAATCTAATAAGCTCTTACGTTTTGAATTAGATTTAGGTGACCATACTCGCCAAGTGTTCTCTGGCATTAAAGCGGCTTACAACAAACCTGAAGAATTAGAAGGTCGTTTTGTTATTGTGGTTGCAAACCTTGCACCACGTAAAATGAAATTCGGCGTATCGGAAGGGATGATTCTTTCTGCTGGTACTGGCGGAAGTGATTTATTCTTACTTTCAGCTGATAGCGGTGTTACTGCGGGTATGCAAGTAAAATAATTTACTATTTAGGCGACTTAGGTCGCCTTTTTTATTGCCAAATAGAATTAAATACCCTACCATATCGATCAGCTATTTATCACGCAAATTAAAAGGAATTCATTATGACAAACGAACTTATCTGCTATAAACAAATGCCGGTTTGGACAAAAGATAAATTACCTAAAATGTTCCAAGAAAAACACAATACCAAAGTGGGGACTTGGGGCAAACTCACCATACTAAAAGGTAAACTTAAATTTTATGAGCTGACCGAAAATGGTGATGTGATTGCTGAACATATTTTTACACCAGAAAGCAATATTCCGTTTTGTTGAGCCACAAAGCCTGGCACCGAGTTGAAAGCACTTTCTGATGACTTAGAATGTACGCTTGGTTTCTATTGCACAAAAGAAGATTACTTCAGCAAAAATATAATATGACTGCAACGCATGGTGATGTGGTTGATGCAGCTAAAATTATCAAACCTTGTAAAGTGCTAGATTTAGTCTGCGGACAAGGTCGTAATTCGCTTTATTTAAGCTTAAAAGGCTATGATGTAACCTCTTGGGATCACAATGAAAACAGCATCGCCTTCTTGAACGAAACTAAAGACAAAGAAAACTTGAATATTAAGACCGCTGTTTATGATATTAACACCGCCAATATTCAAGAAAACTACGACTTCATTTTATCTACCGTGGTATTTATGTTCTTAAATCGTGAGCGAATTCCAGCTATTATTAAGAATATGCAAGAACACACCAATCCTGGTGGTTATAACTTAATTGTAGCAGCCATGTCCACGCCTGAAGTGCCTTGTCCATTAGCCTTCTCATTTACATTCTCTGAAGGTGAATTAAAAGAATATTACAAAGATTGGGAATTCTTAGAATATAATGAAAATATGGGCGAATTACATAAAACTGATGAAAACGGCAATCGCATTAAATTAAAATTTGCGACAATGCTAGCAAGAAAAAAATAATTCGCTAATTTAAAAAAGAAAATGACCGCACTTTGTCATATAAAGTGCGGTCATTTTTCTATAGTATTTTAATTACTCTTCAATAGAACGTAATAATTCGTTGATACCTACTTTACCTAAAGTTTTTGCATCAACTTTTTTCACGATCACTGCACAGTATAAGCTGTATTTACCACATTTAGATGGAAGGCTACCTGATACCACTACAGAACCAGCAGGAACGCGGCCATAGAATACTTCACCTGTTTCACGATCGTAGATCTTCGTTGATTGACCGATGAATACACCCATAGAAATCACACAACCATCTTCAACAATCACGCCTTCAACGACTTCAGAACGAGCACCGATAAAACAGTTATCACCGATAATGGTTGGGTTTGCTTGTAATGGCTCTAATACACCACCAATCCCTACACCACCAGATAAGTGAACATTTTTACCAATTTGCGCACATGAACCAACAGTTGCCCATGTATCAACCATGGTACCTTCACCTACGTATGCACCGATATTTACATAAGATGGCATTAATACACAGTTTTTAGAAATGTATGCGCCTTTACGTACTGTTGCAGAAGGTACGACACGGAAACCTTCTTGAGCAAAACGCTCTTCTGTATAGTCAGCAAACTTTAATGCCACTTTGTCATAGTATTTAGTTTCTGCGCCATCAATGATTTGGTTATCATTGATACGGAAAGATAATAATACTGCTTTTTTCAACCATTGGTGAGTAATCCATTCACCATCAATTTTTTCTGCAACACGGTATTTACCGCTATCTAGTCCTTCGATCACTTCTTCGATTGCGGCACGAGTTTGTGCGTCAACTGTTTTAGGCGTGATTTCTGCACGTTTTTCAAATGCTGCTTCAATAATTTGTTGTAAATTTGACATTTTGCTTCCTATTGTCGATGTGAAATAACGGTTGATAGTTTTATCATATTTTTGACTTTCAAGCAAAAAAACAACCGCACTTTCTTTTGATTTTTAAGCATAAAAAGCGAACCCTAATGGTTCGCTTTTTCTATTTTTCGTTTAGTTAGTTAATAACAGAAACATTTAATGATGAACCGCCAACGATTCTTACGCGACGACCTGCAACAAAACTAGGATCAGATTTTTGAACAACAACGATTTCCTCTCTATTGTCTTTTCTGATAACAAGCTCTGCAGCATTAACTTGACTCATTTTCTCTTCAACTTTGCTTCCGATAATAGCACCTGCAATTGCACCTACTGCGGTTTGCAATAGCCTGACCTGTGCCTCCACCAATTGAGCTACCAGCGATACCACCTAAAGCACCGCCACCAACACTACCAATCACACCTGGATTATCAGCTTGGATCTTAACCGGACGAACAGAAACAATAGTGCCATAGCTAATTGAACGTGCTTCTTTTTGCTGTCCAGCTTCATACACATCACCGCTAAAAATATCGGTATTTGCACAACCGGTTAAGCCGATAGACATCATAAGTGCTAATGCTACTGTTACTTTTTTCATAAAACTAACCTTCTAAAAATAAATTAGATTGGGTTTCTTGGAGACCAAGTAGAAACGTTTTTCACGCCTTGACCGTTGTCAGATACTTTCACTGAGCACCAGTTACTAAAGTTGAATCGTATTTGTGAACGATCACTTCAGTTTCACCTTCTTGTTTTGTATGAACAGTCGTTTTTACGAACGGTTAATTTTACATCATCACCTTGTAATTCGGTGAAGATAACTTGACCTTTATAAGCGCTTTCATCTTTTTGTGATTGAGATGAACAAGCTGATAAACCTAAACTTAATAAGACAGTTAATGCTAAGGTAATTTTTCATTACACTAAACCTCAGTATTTTCTTTATGTGTATAAGGATGAACCTTTATGCAAACATGATTTTTCTGTTTTATCAACAAAACTCACTGCAATTGATGGATTGGGCAGTTGCTCCCCTTCCACCTATAGGTTCGCTCACCTTCATGGTTAATTGAGTTAGTTCCTTCCATAAAAACCTATTGCAAATCCGATTAACCCAATCCTCAACAGATTCATGAGATAAAAACGGCATTACAATTTCAATATGTTCCCAAGTTTCTTGGGGATATTGTTTATTTTTAGGAAACGGTAATTCAATAACATCGACAGGCTGACCAATGAAATCAACTGGCTCATCTAATTCAATCAAATAGATGGGACGCCCATTGACGATATTATCGCTTAAAATTCTACCGCACTTTAATAACTCTGTCAGCCAATTTTTTGCTTTTTCTTCACTATTTGCTCTTAAAGCTAAATGATCAATTTGGAAATCATTCAAATTCACTTTCATAACAGCTGCTAATTGCTGAATTTTTCCTGAAATAAAAGGCAATTCTTGGTAAGAAATGCGGTCGATTTTTCTATTAAATTTGACATTTTTCTCCTGCTCTTACTTTTGAAATCTATAAACAACGGTATCATAGCCGATTATTTTTCATTATTCAATTTCAAGATTAGGAAAAACCGTGAATATTCAATCTATTTTATCCGATAAAATTAAACAGGCGATGATTGCGACTGGTGCAGATGAGCAATGTGATGCGCTTATTCGTCAATCAGGTAAACCACAATTTGGTGACTACTGCCAAGCAAAGCAGCATCATGGGCTGCTGCTAAAAACTAGGTTTAAATCCACGTGAATTTGCACAAAAAGTTTTTAGAATCATGCCGATCTTTCTGATGTCGCTGACTGAAATTGCAGGGTCCGGGTTTTATCAACATTTTCTTAAACCCAACTTGGTTAGCGAATAATGTTTCTTCTGCATTAAAAGATCAAAAATCTTGAGTGTAAGTGCAAATGAAAAACAAACTATCGTGATTGATTATTTCTTCACCAAACGTTGCGAAAAAAGAAATGCACGTAGGTCACTTCCGTTCTACCATTATCGGTGATGCTGTTGTTCGTACCCTTGAATTTTTAGGTCACAACGTTATTCGTGCGAACCACGTGGGTGACTGGGGACGCAATTTGGTATGCTCATTGCTTATCTTGAAAAATGGAAAATGAACATGCAAGTGAAATGGAACTTCAAGATCTGGAAGCATTCTATCGCGAAGCACACTATGATGAAGATGAGGCTTTCGCTGAAAAAGCGCGTAACTATGTGGTGAAATTGCAAGGTGGGGATGAATATTGCTTGCACGATGTGGAAAAATTAGTTGATATCACTATGCAACAAAACCAACGTAACTACGATCGTTTGAATGTCACGTTGACTGAAAAAGATGTGATGGGTGAAAGCCTTTATAACCCGATGTTACCTGCTATCGTTGAAGATCTGAAAAAACAAGGTTTAGCCGTTGAAGATGAAGGGGCGTTAGTCGTTTATCTTGATGAATTCAAGAATAAAGAAGGCGAACCGATGGGCGTTATCGTTCAGAAGAAAGATGGCGGTTTCCTTTATACCACTACCGATATCGCGGCAGCGAAATATCGCTATGAAACCTTAAAAGCGGATCGTGCATTAGTATTCTCTGATACTCGTCAAAGCCAACATATGCAACAAGCTTGGTTAATTACGCGCAAAGCGGGTTATGTACCGGACAGCTTCTCACTTGAACATAAAAACTTCGGTATGATGTTGGGTAAAGATGGTAAACCATTCAAAACTCGTACTGGCGGTACCGTAAAATTAGCGGATTTATTAGATGAAGCGATTGAACGTGCAACTGTATTAATCAACGAGAAAAATACCAATTTATCTGACGATGAAAAAACAGCGGTTATTGAAGCTGTAGGTATTGGCTCGGTGAAATATGCGGATCTTTCTAAAAACCGCACAACTGACTATGTATTCGATTGGGACAATATGCTCAGCTTTGAAGGTAATACTGCGCCTTATATGCAATATGCTTACACACGTATTCGTTCAATCTTCAATAAAGCAGACGTGAATCCAACCGCACTTGCCGAAGCTAAGATTCAGCTTTCTGATGAAAAAGAACGTGCATTAGCGATCAAATTGCTTCAATTTGAAGAAGCAGTTCAAACGGTGGGCAAAGAAGGCACACCGCATGTCCTCTGTGCTTATTTATATGAATTGGCAGGTGTGTTCTCCTCATTCTATGAACACTGCCCAATCTTAAATGCAGAAGATGAAAACGTAAAATTAAGTCGTTTAAAACTCGCTTCTCTTACAGAGAAAACCTTAAAACAAGGTCTAGAGTTATTAGGCATTAAGACAATCGAAAAAATGTAAAAAAGTGCGGTCAATTTCGACCGCACTTTTTCTTTATCATCCACTAAAAATGAGTATCATGCTTCTCCGCCCCATTCTTTGGGGAGCTTGGTGTAACGCTCGTACCTTAGGGATGCTGAACTAACCAACGTGGAATTTGTTTTTTCAACGTAAAGGTTCCATAGCCCGTCATGATGCTTGCGCAATAAACATGCTCATCTTCACAAGCTAACAGCAGTGCTGCCAATTCCATTTTGGCTTGCTCACGGGTTAAACCATGTAGATCCAAAAATAATTCGGGTGAAAAATCGCCACGACGAAGTTGTTTCAATAAATGGCTATCTTCCCCTTCGCGTAAATATTTGATAACACCATCATGTTCATTTAGCAAAGGTTCATATTCATCGGGAAAATAGAAAAGCGTATCCTCTTTTTCTCGAATATCACGTAAATGGGATTTTTTTTGACCGCTCTTTTGACGAGGTGCCACAAAGGTATCTTGCTTGATGGGTTTGATTCCTTTTGTTTCCGCCCGAAAAAGATCGAAATCATCTTGTTCTGTCATTATTTTTCTCAATTTGTTATTTTGCTTAATGATAGCACATCTATTCTATGGTATAACTAGTCAAAATTTTTATTGAGGCACAAAATGGAAACCTTACATAATCAAGAACTTGTTGCGACAATTTTAGAAGATAATGTGGCAACTGAATTAACAACCATTCAAGATTTTTTACGCTGGACATACAGCACATTTAACCGTTCTGATATTTATTACGGACAAGGCCATGACAATGCGTGGGATGAAACTCTTCAATTAGTGCTTGCAGGACTTCAATTACCGCTCGATTTGCCGCAAGATTTATTCAGTAGCAAACTTACTCCTTCAGAAAAAGAAACTTTAGTTCAATTAGTCTTAAGCCGAATTGAGCAACGTGTCCCTGTTGCTTATTTAACGAATAGTGCGTGGTTTTGCGGATTAGAGTTTTATGTGGATGAGCGTACGATTATTCCTCGCTCACCAATCAGTGCATTAATTCAAGATAAATTTGCTCCACTTTTAAAATCTGAACCAAAACGTATTTTAGATCTTTGTACTGGCAGTGGTTGTATCGCGATTGCCACGGCAGAAGCCTTTCCTGAGGCTGAAGTGGATGCGGTCGATCTTTCTGTGGATGCGTTAAATGTGGCAGAGATCAATATTGCTCGCCACCAATTAGAACACCGTGTTTTCCCGATTCAATCAGATTTATTCCAAAATCTCTTCGGTCAACAATATGATTTAATCGTCACTAATCCGCCTTATGTGGATGAAGAAGACTTGGCAGATATGCCAGAAGAATTCCATTATGAGCCTGAATTAGCCTTAGGTTCCGGTGTTGATGGTTTAGAAATTACAAAGCAAATTTTAAAACAAGCGCCGGATTATTTAACACCAAATGGCATGCTCGTTTGCGAAGTGGGCAACAGCATGGTAAGTCTCATTGAACAATATCAAGATGTGCCATTTAAATGGGTTGAACTAAAAAATGGCGGTCTAGGTGTATTTGCCATTAGCCGCGAAGATTTAGTGAAACATCACGATTCTTTTTAATCTCAAGTGCGGTTAAAAATCGTCGTGAATTTTGACCGCACTTAACAAATTACTGGCGCGCGTTCTCAACGCGTGCTTTTCTTTTTTTAATAACACAATGAATTTACAAAAACTTTTACTGACTCGTCGTTTCTTTTCTACCCTTGCATTCTTTTCCATGCAAACGGTATTTTTCATCTATTTACAAGGAAAAGGCTTAAGTAACAGTGGAATAGCCTTTTCACTCTCGTTGCTTTTCTTCTGCAACCAAGCATTAGCGATTTTAGCCGGTATCTGGGGTGATCGTTTTGGACTGGCCAAAATGATGTTGCTTGGATGCTTTTTAGATGTGATCGCCTATATTTTCTTTCTCTCTGCAGACAATTACATTCTGCTTTTAATTGCCACTACCTGTTTTGGCTTAGGCGAGCTGTTTGTTTGGTACCAATGCGAAAGCTGCCTATTGGTGCTCGCAGGCGAAGAATACAAAGAGAAAAACTCGATTACAGGGAAAATATTTAAAAGTCTCCTCTATGTCGTCTATGTTTGCACCTTTGTTAGTGATTCCTTTTATCAAATACAATCATATTGAATGGTTGATTTGGGTCTGCTTTGCTATGGAAGCGGTTCTCTTTGCCTTAATGGTAAAACCGTTTTTATCAAATCCAAACTTTGCAAACCTTAGTGAAATTTCCTTTGCCCAAATAAAGAAATCATCACCAAAGAATGTGCATTTGATGTTGTTTATTCCCCTTTCCATTGCAACCTCATTCTTTGTGATCTTCCCGTTTCTTTTTGATAACAAATTAGGGATGCCAGAACACGCCCCCATTGCACTTTTTGTGAATGGTTTACTGACAGTCTCATTACAAAGTTATTTTTCTCAAAAAATTAATTTAACGATTAAACAAACCCTATGGGTAGCGCCAGTCCTGGCTATTGGTGATTATCTTGCCTTGGTTTATTACGCTGAAATATATTTCTGTGGTTTCTGCTTATATTTACTTAGTCATCTTCACGGTGATTGAAGTCTATGCCTTAACGGCAATGGCGAATTTATTAGTAAAATTTGATAATGGTACCAACCGAGGCTTTATCTTTGGCTCATCACGATTATTGCTTTCTATCGCAACAGTTATCGTCATGAACTTAGTGCCACATTTATTTTTATTGTAAAAAAGAGCGGTCAGAATTCGCATTAAAATCTGACCGCCCTTTTATTTTTACTATTTTACTTCACATCTAATTCGACATTATCAAACAATTTCTTCACGGCATTGTTATCACGCAATCTCTCGGCTTTTTCAACCATTGGACGCGTTAAGTGCGGTGAGAAAAATTCGATAAAATCATACATATAGTTGCGTAAAAAAGTGCTGTGTTTAAACGCAATTTGCGTCATACTCGCACGGAACAAATGCCCTGCATCAATCGCTACTAAATCCGTATCGGCTGGCGTATGCGCCATAGATGCCATAATGCCCACACCTAATCCTAAACGCACGTAGGTTTTAATCACATCTGCATCCGTTGCAGTAAACACAATATTCGGCAAAATACCCGCTCGGTTAAAGGCATAATCTAAATCAGACACACCGGTAAAGCCGAAGGTATAAGTGACTAACGGATATTTACCTAATTCTTCAACGGTAAGCTCTTTCACTTTTGCTAAAGGATGATCGGGTTTAACAATCACCGAACGATTCCATAAATAGCAAGGCAGTTGGATTAAATCATCAAAAAGATACGGCGCCTCTGTCGTAATCGCTAAATCTACTTCACCAGAAATCAACGCATCATGAATTTGAGTGGGTGAACCTTGATGAATATGCAAACTTACATCTGGATATTGTTTAGAGAAACGTTCCACCACACCTGGCAGCATATAACGCGCTTGTGTATTGGTTGTCGCAATGCGTAACACGCCATGATTCGGACAGGTATATTCATTCGCAACCGATTTAATGCTTTGTGCTTTTACCAAAAGCTCACGGGCAATAGCTACAATCTTTTTACCCGCTGGTGTAATAGATTTAATGTGTTTACCATTACGTTCAAAAATCTCTAAACCCAATTCATCTTCTAACAAACGAACTTGTTTACTAATACCGGGTTGAGAGGTATAAAGTGCGTTGGCCGCTTCTGTCACGTTTAAATTTTGGTTTACAATCTCAACAATGTAGCGGAGTTGCTGCATTTTCATCGCGAATACCACCTATTTTTTTATAGCGTTTACTTAATTCAGTATAACGTTTTACTGCTTTACGAATTTGACCTGATTTTGGTCGACGGCGAGGTTTTGTTACGTCTAATTTGGTTTCAGTTTCTGGTGGTAAGCCCACTAACTCACGTAGATAGTTGACGTTTTCCAGATCCATTTCTTCCCAGCCACCACGCGGTAAGCCTTTCATTAGCTTAATGTTGCCGTAACGAATACGAATTAAGCGACTCACCTGAATACCTTGTGATTCCCATAGACGACGCACTTCACGATTACGACCTTCCATTAGAGTCACGTCGTACCATTGGTTAATCCCAACACCGCCCGCAAATTTGATTTCTTTGAAATTGGCTGGACCATCTTCCAACTGCACACCTTTACGTAAACGCGCTAACATGGCATCGTCCACTTGACCAAATACACGAACGGAATATTCACGTTCAACTTCACGGCTTGGGTGCATTAAACGGTTAGCTAATTCACCATCTGTCGTGAAAAGTAATAAGCCCGAAGTATTAATATCTAAACGACCGACTGCAATCCATCTTGCGCCATTTAAGCGTGGTAAACGATCAAATACAGTTGCACGACCTTCAGGATCGCTGCGGGTACAAAGTTCGCCTTCTGGTTTGTAATACATTAATACACGGCATACTTCTTTTTGTGCTTGTTGAAGGTTGATGATTCGACCATCAATACGCACTTTTACACCAGAATGTACATCGATACGATCACCAAGAGTCGCCATTTTGCCATCAACACTCACACGGTTTTCAGCAATCATCGCTTCAATTTCACGACGAGAGCCTTGTCCTGCACGCGCAAGCACTTTCTGTAATTTTTCACCTTCTACAGTAGATTGACGAGAGGGCTTAGCTACCTTAGCTTTAGGGGTTGATTTGATGTCAGAATTGACCGCACTTTTACGATCTTTACGCTCAAAGTGCGGTTGTTTTCCCGCTTGTTTTTCACGTTCTTGTCTGACTGGTTTTTGAATAGGTTTCATCTGTTTTCCTTTGTCGCTTTCCCAAGCGTCTAAAATAAGTTAAATGAAAGGAGCGGTGCTACCACTTCCTTCACGTAAAATGACTGGCGATTCTTCCGTTAAATCCACCACAGTTGTTGGCTCTTGACCTAAATAGCCACCATGAATAATTAAATCCACTTGACGTTCTAAACATTCACGAATCTCTTCTGGATCGGAATAAGTCATATGTTCATTATCAGGCAACATCAGTGAGCAAGATAGAATCGGCTCACCTAATGCGTTCAATAAATCCAAAGCAATTTGGTTATCCGGCACACGCAAACCAATAGTTTTGCGTTTTGACGTCATCAATCGGCGTGGAAGTTCTTTCGTCGCCGTCAAAATAAAAGTATAACGCCCCGGCGTATTGTTTTTAATTAAACGATAAGCCGAATTGCTCACCGTTGCGTAGGGTTTGAAAGCTCGGATAAATCGCTACATACCAACGTGAAAATTATGCCCGTCTGGCAATTTACGAATCGCAACAACACGATCCATCGCATGTTTATCACCGATCATAGCAGCCTAAGGGCATAGCCGAATCTGTCGGGTACACAATGACACCACCTTGACGCAAGATTTCTACCGCTTGATTAATCAAACGTGCTTGCGGGTTTTCAGGGTGGATATAGAAAAATTGGCTCATAATTTTGTCCTTAAAAAACTGACGAGATTATACACCGATTTAGATGTAGTTATAAGAATTTGTTATAAAAAACGACCGCACTTTGAAAACGAATCCAAAGTGCGGTCCATTTTTTAAGTATTTTATTTCAATAATTCACGGAGGGCTGAACCGATTTCAGCAAGACTTCTCACTGTTTTCACGCCAGCCGCTTCAAGTGCAGCAATTTTATCTTCTGCCGTTCCTTTTCCACCGCTGATAATCGCTCCTGCGTGTCCCATACGCTTACCTTTTGGCGCCGTCACGCCTGCGATATAAGCCACCACAGGTTTTGTCACATGAGATTTAATAAACGCTGCTGCTTCTTCTTCTGCAGAGCCACCGATTTCACCAATCATCACGATAGCTTCAGTTTCAGGATCTTCTTGGAAACGTTTTAGAATATCAATGAAGTTGGATCCTGGAATAGGATCGCCACCGATCCCTACGCAAGTAGATTGACCAAAACCTTCATCTGTTGTCTGTTGTACCGCTTCATAGGTCAAAGTACCCGAACGAGAAACAATCCCTACTCTTCCTTTTTTATGGATATTGCCTGGCATAATACCAATCTTGCATTCATCTGGTGTAATCACGCCTGGGCAATTCGGCCCGATCATCACGACACCCGTTTCATTTAATTTTTGTTTCACTAACAACATATCCAATGTTGGAATACCTTCTGTAATACAAACTACTAACTGAATGCCTGCATCAATGGCTTCAAAAATTGCATCTTTACAAAATGGCGCAGGTACATAAATCATGGTTGCCGTAGCACCTGTCGCTTTTACTGCTTCACGTACTGTATTAAATACCGGCAAACCTAAGTGAGTAGTTCCGCCTTTATTCGGTGAAATCCCACCAACTAACTTTGTGCCATAAGCCAATGCTTGCTCGCAGTGAAATGTCCCTTGCGCACCGGTGAAACCTTGGCAAATTACTTTTGTGTCTTTATTAATTAAAATCGCCATGATTATTCTCCTTTTGCTGCTTTCACTGCCGCTTGTGCAGCTTCCTGTAAAGTATGCTGCTGCAATTAAATTTACACCACTTTCGCTAAAATTGCTCTGCCTTGCGGAGCATTGGTTCCTTCTAATCGAACCACAACGGGCACTTTTACACCGATTTCTTGAATCGCCGCAACGACCCCTTCAGCAATAAGATCGCAACGTACGATTCCACCAAAAATATTCACTAAAACAGATTTCACATTTTTATCCGTGAGAATAATTTTAAAGGCTTCAGCTACACGCTCTTTCGTTGCACCGCCACCAACATCAAGGAAGTTTGCTGGATTACCGCCATATAATTTCACGATATCCATGGTTCCCATGGCTAGTCCGGCGCCATTAACCATACAGCCGATATCCCCTTCCAAGGCGACATAGTTGAGCTGATATTTTTCTGCTTCTGCTTCACGAGAATCACTTTGACTTAAATCGCGTAAAGCTAACAAATCAGGATGACGATAAAGTGAGTTATCATCAATGCCTACTTTCGCATCGAGACAAATTAAGTGACCTTCTTTCGTCACCACGAGTGGATTCACTTCAACTAAAGAAAAATCTTTTTCGATAAAAAGCTGCGATAATTTCACAAAAATAGCAGCAAATTGCTTATTTTGCTCGCCACTTAAACCTAGTTTAAAGGCTAATTCACGACCTTGATATGGCATACCACCAACCAAAGGATCAATGGCGACTTTATGGATTAGCTCAGGCGTTTCTCTTGCCACATCTTCAATATTCATGCCACCAGCTGAAGACGCCATAAAAACGACTTTCTGTGAAGCACGATCAATCACCGCACCTAAATAAAGCTCCTTATCAATCTGGCAGGTTTCTTCAATATAAATGCTATTAACGGGTTGGCCTTTTTTATCGGTTTGGAAGGTCACTAAATGTTGTCCAAGCCATTTATCCGCAAAAGCACGCGCTTCTTCGGTATTATGTACAAGTTTCACCCCTCCAGCTTTTCCACGTCCACCTGCGTGAACTTGACATTTCGCTATCCAAACATCGCCATTTAGCTGAAAGAGCGCCATTTCAGCTTCATCTGCTGTTTGACATACTACGCCCTCACTCACAGGCAGATCATATTGCTTAAAAAGCTGCTTGGCTTGGTACTCATGTAAATTCATATTTCCTTCCTATTTTGATGTTGTTTAGCGAAACAAACAAAAATTTGACCGCACTTCTTACTTTATTTCAATACGGAAAAATAAAAGGCTTTTCCCCTCAAAAGAGAAAAGCCTATGTGCTTAGATTTCTAATAATAAACGAGTTGGATCTTCTAATAAGTCTTTAATCGCCACTAAGAAACCGACTGATTCACGACCATCAATTAAGCGGTGGTCATAAGATAAGGCCAAATACATCATCGGACGAATCACCACTTGACCATCTACCGCAACTGGGCGATCTTTGATGGCGTGCATGCCTAAAATTGCACTTTGCGGTGGATTGATAATTGGTGTGGACATTAAAGAACCAAATACGCCACCATTAGTAATGGTGAAGTTACCGCCTGTTAAATCTTCAACGGTTAATTTACCATCACGGCCTTTTTCTGCTAGTGCTTTAATTTGTTTCTCAATATCCGCCATGCTCAGTTTATCGCAGTTGCGTAATACAGGTGTTACTAAACCACGCGGGGTTGAAACGGCAATGCTAATATCAAAATAGTTGTGATACACAATGTCATCACCATCAATTGAGGCATTCACTTCTGGATAACGTTTTAACGCCTCAACTACAGCCTTGATGTAGAAAGACATAAAGCCTAAACGCACACCATGCTGTTTCTCAAATTTCTCGCCGTATGTTTTACGTAATTTCATAATCGGCTGCATATCCACTTCATTGAATGTGGTGAGCATTGCCGTAGTATTTTTTGCTTCTAATAAGCGTTCTGCAATACGTTTACGTAAACGGGTCATCGGTACACGTTTTTCTGAACGCGAGCTGTATGCCACGGTGCTAATGGTATTCTGCTCTGTCGCTACATCTTGTTTTGCTTTTTGAGCATCACGTTTTGCTACTTCACGCGCAATATCTTCACGGGTAATACGACCACCCACACCAGAACCTTGAATTTTCTCAGCATCTAAATCGTGTTCAGCTAATAAACGACGAATAGCAGGACCTTGATCCGCTGAATTATTGTGGCTATTTCAATGGCTGCTCTTTGACGATCGGCTGGTGTTGGCTCATTGTCTTTCACTGTTTCAGTTGAAATATCGCCCGCTTGTTGAGTTGAAAGCTTACCTAAGAGCTGTTTACTTACTACGGTTGCACCTTCTTCTTGAAGAATTTCAACCACCACACCATCGCTTAATGCCGGCACTTCAAGTACCACTTTATCTGTTTCAATTTCTACTAATACTTCGTCACGTTTTACTGTCTCACCAACTTTTTTATGCCATGTTGCAACAGTTGCATCCGCAACGGATTCCGGTAAATCAGGAACAAGAATTTCGATTGTCATTTTATTTTCCTTTAAATTATTCTTTCTTTAAAAATTACTGAAATTTCGACCGCACTTTTACAGTGTCAGCGCGTCTTCTACCAATTGTTTTTGCTGTTTGGTGTGTAAAGACATATAACCTACCGCTGGTGAAGCTGATGCTGGACGGCCTGCATATTTTAACTTCACATGCTCTGGAAGCGAGCTGTCAAAGTTATGCTTACTACAATACCAAGCACCTTGGTTTAATGGCTCTTCTTGACACCATACATAATCCGTCACATGCGCATAAGGCTCTAACGCTTTCTTCACATCTTCATGTGGATATGGGTAAAGCTGTTCAATACGAATAATCGCCACATCTGTTTGGTTATTCGCACGACGTTGTTCCAAGAGATCGTAATACACTTTACCTGAACACAGGACCACGCGTTTAACTTGTTTTGGATCGATGTTATCAATTTCACCAATGACTGTTTGGAATGTGCCATTTACTAATTCATCTAAACTTGACACGGCAAGTGGATGACGTAATAAGGATTTTGGTGAAATACCATCAATGGACGACGCATTTTACGGATCGATTGACGACGTAGCATGTGGTAAACCTGTGCTGGTGTAGATGGAATACACACTTGCATATTCTGTTCTGCACAAAGTTGTAAATAACGTTCTAAACGAGCTGATGAGTGCTCTGGACCTTGGCCTTCATAACCATGTGGTAATAACATCACCAAGCCACACATTCTGCCCCATTTTTGTTCGCCTGAACTGATAAACTGGTCAATCACGATTTGTGCACCGTTTGCAAAGTCACCAAATTGCGCTTCCCAAATGGTTAATGTTTTTGGATCTGTTGTCGCATAACCATATTCAAAAGCTAATACGGCTTCTTCGGATAATACAGAATCCCACACCTCAAAACGACCTTGGTTGGCATGTAAATGTGTTAATGGAACATAACCTGTACCATCATTTTGGTTATGCACAACCGCATGACGATGGAAGAACGTACCACGTCCGCATCTTCACCCGATAAACGAACATTAGCACCTTCATCTAATAAGGGTTGCGTATGCCATAGTTTCTGCCATACCCCCAATCGAACAATTTCTGCCTTTTGCCATTTCACGGCGATCAGCATAAATTTTTCTACACGAGGATGAGCACACAAGGGTTTCTGGATATTCACTGACACGCTCCGCTAAAGTTTGGAAACGTTCTTGCGAATTTACTTTCGTAAGGGGATGTCCAGTCATAGTTGAGATATTGCAACCAGTCCATTTGGGCGATATCCATTTCTCGCCATTCTTTCACTACGCGATCACCGTTATCTAAAGCATCACGATAGAGATTCATCATTTCAATGGCTTCTTCTTCGATAATCACCCTTCAGCAATTAAACGATCGTGCATAGACTTTACGTGGCGTTGGATGTTTTTAATGATGCTATACATCATTGGTTGAGTGTCTAATGGTTCATCAGCCTCATTATGACCATGACGACGATAAGAAATCAGATCAATGAAAATATCGCGTTTTAAATAAATTGCGATATTCCACCGCCATTCTCGCGGCAAACGCAACCGCTTCAGGATCATCACCATTCCATCGAATAATCGGTGCCTGAATCATTTTCGCAATGTCCGTACAATATTCTGTTGAACGGGTGTCATTTGGGTTAGAGGTGGTGAAACCAATTTGGTTATTGATCACAATACGGATTGTGCCACCAACGGTATAACCACGAATGTAGACATATTCAAGGTTTCTTGTACAACACCTTGTCCCGCTACCGCGGAATCCCCATGAACAGTGACCGCTAATACTTGATTACGCTCTGTATCGTTCTTTTTCGTTTGACGAGAACGTACCGCACCAATAACCACTGGACCAACAATTTCTAGTGCGACGGGTTAAATGCAAGGTTAAATGTAGCGACGCTCACCGACTGCGAAGTCAGAAGAGAAACTGGTGGTATTTCACATCACCTGTACGCTCGCCTGAATGTTTACCCGCAAACTCGTCGAAAAAGATCTTCTGGTTTCTTACCGAGCACGTTTACTAACATATTTTAAACGACCACGGTGTGCCACACCAAACATCACATCTTGTACACCTTTGTTTGCTCGCATGACGAATAATTTCTTTCATCAATGGAATAAAGGCATCATTCCCTCTAAAGAGAAACGTTTTTGCACCTGGGAATTTTGCACCGAGATAACGCTCTAAGCCATCTGCAGCGGTCAATTCGCTTAATAAATTAATTTTTCTTCTTTGGTAAAGAGCGGTTTATTTAATTGGCTTTCTAATTTACTTTGTAGCCAACTTTTTGCTCCATATCTTGAACATGCATAAACTCAAGACCAATCGAACCACAATAGGTCTCTTTTCAGCATTTCAGCTAAATCACCTAATTTAATGTTATCGCGATGATGAGACGTAGTGATTAATATTGAAGGTTTCATTGAGATCCTGTTCGGTAAAACCGTGATAACGGTAATCCAATTCAGGCACGGTGGAGACTTTCCAGCGATAATAATTGATTGGGTCAAGTTTCGCTTCTAAATGACCGCGGAAGCGATAAGCATTGATAAATTGGAGGACTTTTAACTAATTTGGCACTGGCTTCTGGATCGATAACCGTCACAGCTTCTGTTGTATTTTCTCTCGCTAAGCGACGGAAATAATCACGGACTGGTGAATGTGGTTGCTCTACTGCGGTTGTTTTCGGCAATGCATCAAACGTAGCACGCCAGCTTTCATCGACTGAAGATGGATCTTCTAAATAACGTTCGTATAATTCCTCAATATACGATTGATTAGAACCACCCAAAGCGGTTGAAGCCAACCATTCATCAAAGGCATTGTAATGCTGCATATCTACCCCTTGTATTACATGATGTTGTCTGCCCATTATACATAGGGTAAAAAAAGAAATAATCCTCAAATCACACTTTGTTACAATTTTGTGATCTACTTCAATAAAAAACCGCACATAAAGTGCGGTCTGTTTTATCTGAGTTTTCTTAGAAACTTAAGAATGGCGTGATTTTTTCAATTGTAGCTTCACCGATACCATCAATATTAGAAAGCTCAGCAGCACTTTTAGATTTTGCCCACTTTGTTACGGTAATCAATAATCGCTTGTGCTTTTTTCTCACCGATACCAGAAAGTTTTTGTAATGTTTCAGCATCCGCTTTATTGATGTTTACTTTTGCAGAAGAAGCCACTTTCTCTTTTGCTGACTCTTTTGTTGAAGTCGCTTTTTCTTTCACTTCTTTTACTTTATCTGCGGCTTTTGTTTTTGCTTCAGATGCTTTTTCTTTCGCATTATCTTTAACTGAATTGAATTTTTCAGTGGCTTTGTCTTTAATTGACGGTTGATTATTCTCAGTCGCTTTTTCTTTTAAAGCAGATGCTTTCTCTTTTACCGCATCTTTTGCAGAAGTTGCTTTATCTTTCACTGCATCTTTCGCGGAAGTCGCTTTTTCTTTAGCGGTATTAACTTTATCCAATGCGTTTGATTTCGTTGAGCTCGCACTATCCGTCATTGATTTAAGCTTATCATTTGCCGCATTTTTCACATCAGCTTTTGTACTTTCAACCATTGATTTTGAATTAGTTACGACTGATTCTTTTGTTGGTAATACAGATGTATTCGTTGCCAATGCAGAACCAGATACGGCTAATGCAAGTGATGTTAATGTTAAAAGTGATTTTAAAGATTTCATAAAAACTCCTGTTTTGTTATTAATAGGTTCGACAAGCGAACTTGTATGCTAAGACTTATCTTAAAAAAATTAGTTCAAAACAAAAAAACGCCCCTAATAAGGAGCGTCTTTAAATTTAATACTGACTAGTCATCGCTTGAGAAGATAGAAAGTAATCTTAATAAGCTAATGAACAAGTTGTAAATTGACACATAAATACTTACAGTTGCACGAATATAGTTTGTTTCGCCACCGTGGATAATATTGCTGGTTTCATAGAGGATTGTCATTGTTGAGAACACCACAAACAATGCACTGATCCCTACCGCTAGTGCTGGAATTTGGAAGAAGAAGCTTGCCACAATCCCTAACAATAACACTATAAATAATGAGAAAATTGCGGTAGAAAGGAAAGACATATCTTTCTTCGTTGTTAGCACGTAAGCTGAACAAGCAAAGAAGACGATGGCTGTACCTGCAAATGCAAGCATAATCAAATCTTCCATTCCTCTCGCCACATACATATTTAAAATTGGCCCAATGGTATAGCCCATAAACCCAGTGAACGCGAATGCAGCCAAGATCCCCCACGCACTATTTGCTAAACGGTTTGTCACAAAAAGTAAACCGTAAAAGCCCACGAGCAATACGATAAGATTTGGATAAGGCAAGTTTAAGCTCATAGAGATATAAGCAACAACCGCCGAAAATGCCATCGTTAATCCCAATAAGAAATAGGTATTACGTAGCACTTTATGTGTGCTAAGTAGTGATTCTTCCTGTGAATTAACAACAATGCGAGATTGCATAAAAGCTCCTTATTTTACAAAAAATAAAGTTGATGAAACATCAATCCGTAAAGTAAGGGCTATAGGTCAAAAAGTCAATGGTAAATCAAGAATTTGTTTTAATTTTTTTAAATTTAGGAAGGTAAAAAGTGCGG